>HHCFR05603__coassemble_353_pt1 | contig 76072 bp, 71 predicted proteins | sample HHCFR05603__metabat2_low_PE_030 | metagenome-assembled genome bin HHCFR05603 | reverse complement strand
GGCTGCCTGCTTCTTTTTGATGTCTTCTTGTCTTTAGCCGCTGGGATAGTATAGCTCGGAGACGGTACTGTCGCGGAGGGATGGATCGGCAATGACCCGGCGGAGATACAGCTTCCCGTACTCCTCCATCCACGTCTCATCCTCCGCCCAAAAGTCCAACGGAAGATACCAACAGTCCGTCACCACACCGTTTTCGCGCACAGCACACAGCGGAGCAATGCTCAGTCCATCCATACGCAGCTGACTGTCCAGATACATCCCACCGTAGAAATTTGCTTCCTCCGGGTGGCCCAAGGTCATCACATATTTATGCTGATAGAGAATAAGCTCGCCCGCCGGAAGAATGTCGTCTAGCGTTATCAGTGGATAAAACTGCGTTAGCTCATACCCGGTATAGCGCGCTTGAGGCTCCGACGCCTGGTATGCGGTCAGTCGTTCCTCCATCTGGCCTATCACCGCATCGTACAGTAATCCGTCCAGCTCCTCAGTAATCTGTTCCGGAGTATCCCAGGCCTGCCGCACCAACCGGTATAAAGCCGCATCCTCCACAAAAGCATCCATCTCATTTTGTCCAAACAGACTGATCTTTACCAAGTCTTCTGTCAGCCCAGCATGCAGCACGATACTCTGTTCCCCAGCCCCTTCCAATGTATACTCCATGCTGACCCACCAACTGATATTGCCTACCTCTGCCGGTTCTTCCAAAAGTACTGCGTTCCCGGCCGCATGGTGGAGAGCATTTATCAACGAATCAGACGTTACATTTATAGGCGGATCACAACGGGTAACATTTTCCGGCTGAATCGCAAGAAGAGATTCAGAAAGACCACGTGGGCTCTCTGCGTTTTCTTTTGAGGAATCTGGATATTCTGGCAGCTCAACAACTGTCGGTGCGGAAACTTTCTCCGTGATCCAAGTCTCCCCTAAATCTGAGGATCGTATGGTCCAGCCCGGATCCCATTCCGCAAAGCTGACGGACGCGGACACAGCGATGGTAATCGCCTCTCCGTCATAGGCGACGCTCTCCGCCTGGTAGGCCCCCTCCGGCAGGGGGATCTCCTCCCAGTTCTCTCCCCCGTCCCGGGTGATGAAGACCGGAGCGCCGTCAAAGAGCCGGGAGGCCACGATCAGACAGTCTGGGCTGATAAATCCAACGCTGGATAGATGCCAAGAAGTTGGCGGTTTTGTCATCTCCTGCCAGGTCACGCCCCCGTCCTCCGAGCGGTAAACATAGGTGTCGGCCGCCGCGACCCCTCTGCCATAGGTGACCACCAGCCAGGCATCCGACGCAGAGACATACTGGGCGTGAAGTTCACCGTTGCTTACCCACTCCAGGGCCGTCGCCTGGTTCCGCCCGGCGAGGTCCTGTGCCGCCCACTCTGCGGGCGGCGCGATGGGCCCACCCAGCCGGGTCCATGTCTCCTCCCCGGCATTCCGGCGGTAGGGAACGCCGCTGTCATCCACTGTGATTTCAGCGGTCCGCCAGCTCTCGCCGTCCCCTTCTCCCACGCTCTCCTCCACCGGTCGGCTAAAGGTCGCGGCGCAGCATAGGACAGCAAGGACAAGAGCTGCCACAGAAAGACTGACAAGGCTTTTTCTTTTACAGGCAATGCGAGCGATTCGATCCCGCAGACTTCGCCTGCCTCCGGTCATGGTGGTGGCGCAACGCAGCAGATCCCGGGGACCAGGTTTGGCGGTGACCAGCTTCAGCAGCGTCTCACCGTAGGCGGTCCGCTCCCCCTCCCCCAGGCGCTTGAGGGCCCCCTCGTCGCAGGCCAGCTCCCCGTCCTGGCGGCTGAGGACCACCGTCAGCCACACCAGCGGGTTCCACCAGTGGAGGGCCAGGGCCACCCCGCGGAGAGCGCTCCAAATATGGTCTCCGTGGCGGAAGTGGGTCTCCTCATGGACCAGCACATGGCGCAGAACGGCCTCGTCCGTGACTACTACATCCTCTGTCAGATAGATGGCGGGCCGGAACAGGCCGAAGAGGCAGGGCGAGGGCAGGCCATCGGCCTGATACACCGGAAGCCGGCTCTCCACCTTCTCCATCGGCCGCCGGACCCGCCGCAGGCACCGGGCAAAGCGGAGGTTGGAGAATAGAATGGCCAGGAGTACGGCGCAGGAACCGGTCGCCCAGATCCCCAGCAGGATTTGGGGAAGCGCGGCCGTAGATGGGAAAGCTCCGGCGCTCCCCGCCTCCCAGCTGGTACCGTTGCTGCTTGGGGAAGCAGCGGGCAACTCACCCGCTCCGGTTACCTCGTGATTTTCAAAATTGAGAACCGGCGTACCGCCGGACACAGGATAGGCTATGGAGACCTCCTCCCAGCTGGCAGAGGGAAACGCGGCGGCAGGCACAGTGATGAGCTGCGCCGGGATCAGCAGCCGCACCAGCACCACCAACCACAGGGCGTACCGCAGCCGGGCGCTGATGTTTCGCCCCAGGGCAAAACGCAGGAGAAGGACCACGGCGATGAGTAGGCAGGAGGTCAGCGCCCAGGATATGGTCATTGCCCCCTCCCCTCCTCCGCCTTAGCGAGAATGTCCCGCAGCTCCTGGAGGTCCTCCTCCGTCAGCTCCTGCCGCCGGGCCATGGTGCTCATCATCAGCCCCACGCTGCCCCGGTACACCCGATCAAGGAAGCTCCTGGTCTCGGAGACCACCGCCTCCTCCCGTTCCACAGCGGGTGTATAGGACTTCGCCTTGCCAACGATCCCACAGCGGACCAACCCCTTCTCCTCCATCCGGCGCAGAGTGGTGATGGTGGTGCTCTTGGCCCATCCCACCTGTTCCCTCAATTCCGCCACCAGCTCCATCACCGTCTGGGGGCTTCGCTCCCAGAGGCAGGAAAGGACGTTCCACTCGCTGCCGGTCAGGTGGACGGTGCCCATATGGCCACCTCCTTTGCGGTTTATTTTGTAGACCGATTCTAACACAGTCAGGTCTACACTGTCAACCAATTTGCTGGTGACAAATGGTTACAAAAGAGCCCGGACCGGAAATTTACTTCCGGTCCGGGCTGAATTTTGAGTGTCATCCATCCCTTCGCCATCGGTCCAGCGTGGGCAGGACTTGGTTCATATGGGCCAGGGCGGCCTCCCTGGGCACCCCCTCCTGGGCCATAATGTCAGCGCAGGTCTCCGCCATCTCCTCCATAGTACACTCCGAGAGATAGGCCCCATTGTCGTAGCACCACTTGCAGAACCGCTGGTCGATGAGGCCCTGAGCGTCATGGCCCATGATGTCGTCCTCCAGCGGCATGCCGCAGCTCTGGCATACCAGCTGCCTGGGGACACCCAGGAGGGTATTGATGGACACGTGGAGCAGAGCGGAGAGCTGCTTCAAAGTCTCCGGATTCGGGGTTGTCTCCCCCCTCTCCCACCGGGATACCGCCTGCCGGGTGACGTGGAGCTGGTCCGCCAGCTCCTGCTGGGATAGGCCCCGCTGCTCCCGCAGCTTGACCAGAACGTCCTTGCTTTCCATGGCTGTGATCTCCTTTGTATTTGGTGCTACCAGTATATCCCGGGAAACACAGTCCTGTAAAGCAACCGTCTGTTGCTCAGCCCAGCAGCTTCTCCAGGGCGGCCAGCTTCAGGCAGGTGCAGAACACGTCGATGGCCACCTGGAGCTCCTCCACCGGGGGCAGGCTGGGGGCGATGCGGATGTTGCGGTCCCTGGGATCCACGCCGTAGGGGAAGGTGGCCCCGGCGCCGGTCATGACGATCCCGGCCTCCTTGCACAGGGCCAGGGTACGCTTGGCCAGGCCGTCCATGGTGTCCACGCTGACAAAGTAGCCGCCCTTGGGCCGCTTCCAGGAGGCGATGCCCAGGGGGGCGATCTTCTCCTCTAGAGCGGAGACCACCGCGTCAAACTTGGGCTTCATGATGGCGGCGTGCTTCTTCATCAGCTCCAGGGTGTGGGCCTTGTCCTTCAGATAGCGGACGTGGCGGAGCTGGTTGACCTTGTCGTAGCTGATGGTCTGAATGCTGAGCAGGTCCGTCATATATTTGATGTTGTCCACGCTGGAAGCCATAACGCTGATGCCGGCGCCGGGGAAGGTCACCTTGGAGGTGGAGGCGTACTCAAAGACCATGTCCGGGTTTCCGGCCTCCCGGCACAGGCTGATGATGTCCCGGAAGGGCACGAAGTCCCCGTCAAACTCGTGGATGCAGTAGGCGTTGTCCCACATGAGGAGGAAATCAGGGGCGGCGGGCTTCAGATGGGCGATGCGATCAATGGTCTCGTCGCTGTAGATGATCCCCTCGGGGTTGGAGTACTTGGGCACACACCACATGCCCTTCACGGCGGGGTCCTTCACCGCCTCTTCCACCGCGTCCATGTCCGGGCCGGTCTCGGTCATGGGGATGGTGATGAGCTCCATGCCGAAGGACTGGCTGACCTTGAAGTGGCGGTCATAGCCCGGAGCGGGACACAGGAACTTGACGGTGTCCAGCTTTGCCCAGGGCTTCTCACTGTGGAGCAGACCGTGGGTGTAGGCCTTGGCGATGGTGTCGTACATCAGGGTCAGGCTGGCGTTGCCGCCGATGAAACACTCCTCGGCACGGCAGCCCAGGATCTCGGCAAAGTAGCGCTTGGCGCAGGGCAGTCCCGCCAGCTCGCCGTAGTTGCGCACATCCACGCCGTCCACCACGCAGTCCTCAGGGCTAGTGATAACGGTAAGCATGTCGCTGACCAGGTCCAGCTGGGCCTTTCCGGGCTTGCCCCGGGACATGTCCAGCTTCAGGCCCTTGGCCTTCAGGGCCTCAAATTCCTTCTCCACGGCCTGCCGCTCCGCCTGGAGCTGTTCCCGGGTCATACTCGTGTATTCCATCACTTGCTACTCCTTTCGGTAGGCGTTTCCCATATTTTACTATACCGCCGGGAAAATAGCAAGAAAAAAGCGGCGGCCGCCCAAACCGGGCGGCCGCTGAAGGAAGAAAGCCGCATATTCGCCAAAAAATACAGAAGACGGGCTCACAAAATAATGCAGATCAGTCCCCCGCTGCCCTCGTTGACAATCCGCTGAAGGGTCTCCTGGAACTTCAGCCGGGCGTCCATGGGCATCCGGTAGAGCTTCGCCTGGAGGTCCTCGTTGACCAGCTCGTGGAAGCTGCGGCCGAAGATGTTGGACTCCCAGATCTTCCCCGGGTCGCCGCTGAACTTCTCCATCAGGTAGTTGACCATCTCCTCGCTCTGCTTCTCATTGCCCACGATGGGGGAGACGGTGGACTCGATGTCCACCTTGAACATGTGGATGGAGGGAGCGGTGGCCTTGAGCTTGATACCGTACCGCCCGCCCTGCCGCATGACCTCCGGCTCCTCCAGCTGCAATTCGTCCATGGTGGGCATGACAATGCCGTAGCCCGTCTCGTAGACGTTTTCCAGGGCAGAGGCAACCTTTTCGTAGCGGGCCTTGATCCCCGCCAGCTCCGTCAGCAGGTCCATCAGATCTCCGTCGTCGGCCACGGTGAAGCCGGACTGTTCACTGAGGGTCTGGTAGAACAGCTCCCTGGGCAGCTGCAGCTCCGCCGTGGCCACGCCCCGGCCCAGGTCGATGGACAGCACCCGGCTGAGAGAGATATTCTCCGCCTCCCCCATGGCCCGCACCGTCGGCTCCACCTCCCGGATGTGGCGCATCTGGTCCCCGCCCTCCCGGATGGTGGAGAACAGGTTGGTCTTGATGGGGTGATCCATGGGCAGAGCGTCCACCCAGGCCGGCAGCATCAGCCGCATCTCCCGCAGGGGGAACTCGTAGAGGATGCCCCTGATGATGTCTCGGATGGCCTCCTCCCCCAGCTCCAGGCAGTTCACCGGCAGGCAGCGGGTGCCGAAACGGCTCTCAATGTCCCGCGCGATGGTCTGGGCCCGGGAGGACTGGGGCTCCGCGGAGTTGAGCAGGACCACAAAGGGCTTTCCCAGGGCCTGCAGCTCCGTGATGACCCGCTCCTCCGGCTCCAGATAGTCCTCCCGTGGAATATCGGTGATGGAGCCGTCGGTGGTGATGACTACCGCCACGGTGGAGTGCTCCTCGATGACCTTTCGGGTGCCGATCTCCGCCGCCTCCGCCATGGGCATCTCCCGGTCCGACCAGGGGGTCATCACCATCCGGGGCGTCCCGTCCTCGAACTGTCCCATGGCCCCCTTGACCATATAGCCTACGCTGTCGATGAGCCGCACGGAAAAGGTGGCGCCCCCCTCCAGGGTGACCTCCACCGCCTCCTCGGGGACGAACTTGGGCTCCGCCGTCATGATGGTCCGGCCGCTGCCGGACTGGGGCAGCTCGTCGATGGCCCGTTCCCGGCGATAGACGTTGTCGATGTTGGGGATGACACAGGTCTCCATAAATCGCTTGATAAAGGTGGATTTCCCTGTCCGCACAGGCCCCAGCACCCCCACAAAGAGGGACCCTCCGGTCCTTGTGGCAATATCCTGGTAGATGTCGGTGTTCGTCATAATGACCTCCCATGCGCCGCCGCGCGTAGAATTTTGATCTGGTGACCTCCAGGCCTGGGAGGCCGCTTCCCTCCCGTTTCCTACCGTAACTCTATGACAGCCTGGACAGGAATATGCCAAGGGTGGGACAAATCCATAGGCCCCCGCCATGCTGCGGCGGGGGCCTATGGCGTTATGGGCGGAAATCAACCGTTATCGGGCCTTCGGGATCAGCAGGAGCCGGTCTGTTGGGACCTGGTGTTCATCGGACAGATCGTTGACCGCCATGATGGCCCGGCAGGTGGTGCGGTACTGCTTGGCCACGGACCAAAGCGTCTCCCCTGCCCCCACCTTTCGCAGAGTCAGGGATGGAATAGCTGGGGCATCCGCCGGTTCCTCCTGAATCTCTCCGCCGCAGACGCACACATGGCGGCTCGACCGGCAGACGTCCAGGGTCAGCTCCACGGGGAAGCGCAGCTCAATGCCGTCAGGCAGGATGCTGGCAATCACGTCCCCGTGACAGGCAGCCTGGGCAGCGATCTGGACGCCGGCGGGCTGCTCTGCGGGAGCGGTGACGGTAAACGCCTTGCTCACGCTGTGGAGGGCGTCGTTTTCATCCATATATAGGCACCGCCCCCACAGCGGGATCTCCAGGGTCTCCCCTCCCCCGCCCAGCTGGGCCCAGCCGCAGCGGATCTCCGTATCCACCACCGCCTTCACCGCCGTCCCGGTCTCCAGAAGCTCTCTGCCGTTTATGCGTCTGCTCTGCCGCTGGCTGTCCTCCCGCAGCGCCAGCTCGCTTGTCTGGCAGGACACAGGGGCGGCGGTACTGTATAGGTCCGCGATGAACTCAATTTTTTCCGTGCGCCAGACGGTGGCCCTGGCCCGCAGCAACAGGGTCAGGGTCATCACATGGGCGTCGTCATCCCCGGCCTCCCCGCCCATGCGGCATTCGGCGCTGAGCAGGCGGTAGGCTGTCTCGCTCTCCCAGCTCTCCTCCAGACCGCTTCCCTCCAGAATCTGGGAAAAGGGCAGCTCCTGCTGGAGCAGGGCCAGGCGGCCGCCGCTCTCCCGGTACAGAACGGAGGCGGCAATGATCCCCTTCACCACCAGCTTGCTGCCGATGAGCTTGCTGTCGGTGCCCCGGACGTCCATGCGGGTGGAGATGATCTCCTCCGCCCCGCCCCGGCCCGGGGACAGGGGCAGCTCCTCCACATAGGTAAACTCCTTCTCACGTATGGCGGCAATGACCCGGGTCTCCTTCTGCTCCCGGAGGAGCTCGATGCCGCTCTCCCCCTCCTCGGTCTGGGTGCACACGGACATCTCCCTCCGCCGGCAGCCCATGGGCCACAGGAGCAGGTCCGCCCGGGCCAGGACCTTCCGTGGGTTCAGCATCCTCGCGTCAACGCTCCGCAGCTCCCCCCGGATATCCAGAAATTCGCAGGTTTCCTCCCCCTGGCTCTCCCCATAGCATTGAAAGGGGATTTGAAAATGCAGGGCGCAGGGGCCGTCCCCTTTCTCCGGTATGTACAGCACCGACACATCCACCGCCCCGCTGGCGCAGAAGCGGCCATCCCCTGTCATCTCCCGGCCCGTCAGATAGACCATTCCGGTGGTCTCTACGATCCGCGCGATATCCGCGCAGCTGTCCGGCACGATGCTCTCCCGCATAGTCTCGCAGGAGAAAGGTGTGAAGGCCAGGGGCTCGTAGTAGTCGTGTCCGGCCTTTTTCAGTTTCAGTTCCATGATTCGGTGTCCTCCCTTTCGCTTCGCTTCTCCGCTCCCAGCCTTCCGGCGGATGGCTCTCGCTGCTTCCAGCATATGAGAGGACGGGCCGTTTCATTCCTTGATCCCAAACAGTTTCCGCAGGATGCCGCTCAGGCACCTGGGCGGCTTGACGACGACGATTTTCATGGGTACCTCCTTTCTATCTGCGCAGGCAGGCGCAGCCGCAGCCGATCAGCAGAAATGCCACGAGGAACAGAAGCGCTCCCACTGGAAAGATCGCGGCGATGAGGATGCCCGCTCCCAGCGCCAGCGCGCACAGGCCCAGGTACCTGCACCATCTGCAGCCCATAGTCAACGCCTCCTCTCCTCTGACTCACTTTCAGTATATACAGCTCGCGGGCGGCTGGTGACGTGCTGTGACCTCCTCTGGAGCCCGAAGCAGAAAAAGAGCTGACGGACGCCGCAGTGTCGTCCGTCAGCTCTCATCTATTTTTGTACGCAGGATTCTGGCCGGGATTGGCGTTCCAGGCCTTCAGGTCCTTCAGCTCCTGGCAGAGACGCAGATAGCTCTGGTGGCGGCTGGCGGGGATCTCTCCGGCCCGCACCGCTTGAAGCACCGCGCAGCCCTTCTCCCGGGTGTGGCTGCACCCCACAAACCGGCATTTGCCCAAATATGGCCGGAACTCCACAAAGCACTCCGGCAGATGCTCCTTCAGCTCCAGCCCCAGCTCCTCCGCCTCGAAGGAGCTGAAGCCCGGGGTGTCGATGACCTTCGCCCCACAGGAGAGCTGAAACAACTCCACATGCCTGGTGGTGTGCTTGCCCCGTCCCAGCTTTTCGCTGACAGCGTCCACCCGCAGGGAGAAGCCGGGCTCAATGGCATTCAGAATGCTGGATTTTCCAACGCCGGAGTTCCCTGTAAAGGCAGATAACTTGTCGGATATCAGGGAGATCAGCTCCGTTATCCCCTCCCCGGTTTCCGCACTGGTACAGACGGTGGGGAGACCAGCTTGGCGGTAGATGTCCGCCAGAGGCTCGCCGTCCGCCAGATCCACCTTGTTGACACAGACCACCACATCACAGCCCTTCAGGGCGGCGATGGCAGCCACCCGGTCAATGAGGTAGGGGTCCGTCACCGGCGTGGCCAGGGAGGCCACCACCACCAGCTGGTCCACGTTGGCCACGGCGGGGCGGTCAAAGACGCTGCGCCGCGGCTCGATCTCCCAGACCATGCCCCGGCCGGGCTCTGTCTCCCGGACCTCCACCCAGTCCCCCACCAGGGGACTCATACCAGACTGTCGGAACTTCCCCCTGGCACGGCAGGTAAGAGTCTCACCGCCGGTGTCCACGTAGTAAAAGCCGCTGAGGGCCTTTCGGATCTGTCCTCTACTCACTGAACACAATCTCCCTGTCCTCCCGGAGCCGGCCGTCTACATAGATCCTGAGCTGGTAGGTGCCGGCCTTGGCAAAGACCGGGATCTCCAGCGGGCCATGTTCGGCACTGTAGTCCCCGGCAAGGTCGCTCTCAAAGACCAGGGTGGTATCCAGATAGACCTCCACGGTGACCTGGTCATCGCTCTCCGGCACCAGGAAGCTGACCATGGCCTCCAGAAGTTTCTCTCCATCACTGTAGGTAAAGGTGACAGTGCTGCCCTCGGCGATCTTTTCCCCGGTCTCTACGCTCTGAGTCAGGACGGTGCCCTCAGCCTCGGAGTCCTCTACAGCCTCAAAGCTGGCCACCAGTCCCAGAGAATCCATCTGCTGCTGGACCCACTCCATGGACTGGCCAACACAGGGGATCATCGTCGCATACTTGATCTCCGGTCCCAGGCTGAGATACAGCGTCACCGTGTCTCCCTCCGCCAGAGGCTCCCCGGCGGCGGGGTCTGTGCGGAGGACATGCCCGGCCTCTACATCGTCATCGTAGGCGCTCTCCCCCTCCACAATCACAAGATTCAGATCATCCAGATCGTCGTCCTGTTCCAGGACCAGGCGGGCGGCTCTGGACTCCTGCCCGATCAGGTTGGGCATAGTGCCGGAGCGGGCGCCCTGGCTGACGGTGACATTGATGGTGATCAGCTCCCCGTTGGGAGATTTTCTAGTAACACCTGCGTCGGGGCTCTGTTTGATGATGACGCCCTCCTCATACTCGCTGCTGTACTCGTAGTCCTCCTCCACAATGGCAAAGACCCCTTCCACCTCCGGCAGAGCTCTCGCGTCCTCAACCTTCTGCCCAACCACCGAGGGAACCGTGTACTCGGTGGACTGGGTGGTGGTGAAGCTATCTATAATGGACTGGTAGATCCGTGTGGCGCCGAAGTATCCCGCCGCGGCGATGACCACAATAAGGATCAGAATCTTCCACCAGTTGCTCCTGGGCCTCTCCTCCTCTTCCTCCTCCGCAGGAGGCGGAGGGGGAGCGGGAATATGGGGCTGCTTGCCGCGGGTCGCCGCCACATTGGGGATATACTGGGTTGGCTCATCGTCCTCCCGCCCATCCTTTTGCAGATCCTCCACGGAATACTCAAAGCTGAGGGTGGGGTCCTTGCGAAAACTCTCCAGATCCGCCAGCATTTCGTCGGCGGTGGCGTAGCGGCGGTTGCGGTCAGCGGCCATGGCCTTCATGCAGATCTGCTCCAGTGCCTCCGGGATGTCGGGATTGATCTCCCTGGGGCTGAGGGGCACGGCGGAGAAGTGCTGGATGGCAATAGACACCGGATTGTCTCCGTCGAAGGGCAGGCGGCTGGTGAGCATCTCGTAGAGCACCACGCCGGCGGAGTAGATATCGCTGCGGTTGTCAGTGTAGTCCCCCTTGGCCTGCTCCGGGGAAATATAGTGGGCGGAGCCGATGGCCTCGTTGGAGGGATGGGAGCCGTTGGAGAGGCAGGCGATGCCGAAGTCCGTTACCTTCACTGTCCCATCCCGGAGGACCATGATGTTCTGGGGCTTGATGTCCCGGTGGATGATGCCCCGGCTGTGGGCGTGGCTGAGCCCCTTCATGATCTGAGTAATGAAATGGAGGGCCTCCGGCCAGTTCAGCCGGCCCCGCCGCTCCATATACTGCTTGAGGGTAATACCGTCAATGAGCTCCATGACGATATAGTCCATATCCCCGCCGCGGCTCACGTCGTAGATGGCAACAATGTTGGGGTGGGAGAGCATGGCGACAGCCTGGGACTCGTCGTGGAACCGGCGGCGGAACTCCGCGTCATCGCTGAGATCCTTCTTCAGCATTTTGATGGCGACCAGGCGGTTGAGCCGGTGGCACTTGGCTTTAAACACCACCGCCATCCCCCCGGTACCGATTACCTCCAGGATCTCGTAGCGGTTGTCCAGCATCTTTCCTATGTATCGTTCCATAGTCAAGTGTCCTTTCTTCCCTGTGGTCGTCTCACTGCTGCTGCAGCAGCACTGCGGTGACGTTGTCCGCGGCTCCCCGGCGCATGGCCAGCGCCAGCAGCCGGTCCAGGCAGCCGTTCTTGTCCTCCCGGAAGAGGATCTCCTGCTCAATCTCCTGGTCTGTGGCCGTCTCGGTCAGGCCGTCGGTGCACAGCAGGATGCAGTCCCCCGGATGGAGGCGGACCAGATAGCTGTCGCTGCGTGTCTCCGCCTCCGGCCCCAGGGCCCGGGTGATCAGATTTCGGTCCGGATGGACCCGGGCCTCCTCCTCGGTGATATTGCCTATGTCCACCAGATGCTCCACCAGAGAGTGGTCCTTGGTGACACGCCGCATTCCGGCGGATTCCAGAGCGCTGTCCGGATGGATCAGATAGGCCCGGCTGTCCCCCACATTGCTGAGAAGCGCCTGGTCTTCCCAAGCGATCGCGGAGACCAGGGTAGTGCCCATGCCCCGGAGCCCGGGATCCTCCAGAGACCGCTGGTAGATGACGCTGTTGGCGGCGGCGGCGGCGAACTCCGCCACCGCCTGGACCTCCCGGGGATCCATCCCCGGCCGAAGATTGGCAAGGCAGGAGTCCAGGAAGGTCTCCACCGCCAGGGTGCTGGCCAGACTTCCGCCCTTTGGTCCGCCCATACCGTCGCAGACCACACACACCAAATGACCGCTCTCCTCGTTGGTGCGGACGGCGTAGGCATCCTGATTCTCCTTTCGGACAAGTCCGATGTCTGTCAAGCCCCACACTTTCATCATCGTTCGTTCTCCTTTTTTTCTTCCTCCATGGCCTTCCGGCGGAGCTGTCCACAGGAGGCGTCGATATCGCCGCCCAGGCTCCGCCGCACGGTAGCGGTGACGCCCCGGCCCTCCAGCCGCTGCTGGAACTGGCGCACCCGGCGGCTGGGCTTCAGCGGACTTTCCGCCACATCGTTGAGCGGGATCAGATTCACATGGCCCGGCATCCCCCGCAGCTTCGCCGCGATCATGTCCGCCTGCCAGTCGTGGTCGTTAACGCCGTCGATCATAGCGTACTCAAAGCTGATCCGCCGGCCGGTCCTCTGAAAATACTCGTGACATGCCTTGAACAGCTCGTCCACATCGTAAGCCCGGTTCACCGGCATGATCCGGCTGCGGGTCTCGCTGTCCGGAGCATGGAGGGACACGCTGAGCGTCAACTGCAATCCCAGCTCCCCCAGACGCCGGATGCCCGGCAGGATGCCGCAGGTGGAGAGGCTAATGTGCCGCATGCCGATGTTCAGCCCCTGGGGATGGTTCACCAGCTCCAGGAACCGGAGCACGTTGTCCAGGTTGTCCAGGGGCTCGCCGATACCCATAAGGACGATGTTGCTGATATTCTTGCCGCTGTCCAGCTGGGTGAACAGCACCTGATCCAGGATCTCCGAGGGCCGCAGATCCCGGACCTTCCCACCCAGGGTGGAGGCGCAGAAGGCGCAGCCCATGCGGCAGCCCACCTGGCTGGAGACACATACCGTGTTGCCATGGTGGTAGCTCATAAGCACCGTCTCGATGCAGTTGCCGTCCTCTAAGCGCCACAGGTATTTCACCGTGCCGTCCAGCCGGGACACCTGTTTGCGCTCCACGGCGGGGGCGGTTATGTAAAAGGCCCCCTCCAGCTTCCGCCGCAGGTCCTTTCCAATGTCCGTCATCTCCTCGAAGGAGCGGACGCCCCGGTGGAGCCAGGCAAAGATCTGCCTGCCCCGGAAGGGCTTCTCCCCCATGGCCGCCAGGGCCTGGGCGATCTCCTCCTGGGTCATGGATTTGATGTCTTCCCTCATGATCTCCTCATTTTGCAGATGTAGAAGCCGTCCGTGCCGTGGCGCTGGGGCCACAGGGTCAGGCTCCCATCTGTCTCCTCCCCTCCCGGCAGACGGAAGGGCTCCTGATGAAAGTCAGGGTGCGCGGCAAGAAAGGCCGCCGTCACCCGGCTGTTTTCCTCCGGTAAAATGGTGCATGTGGCGTAGAGCAGAACACCGCCGGGCCGCACATAGCGGCAGGCGTTGTCCAGGATGGCCCGCTGGACCCGGGGCAGGCCCGCTAGCTTCTTCGAATCCTTGTAGCGGATATCCGGCTTCTTGCGGATGATGCCAAGGCCCGAGCAGGGCACGTCGCACAGCACCAGATCAAAGCTCTCGTTCCACGCCGCCCGGTTTTCCCGGCCATCAGCCAGCTCGGTGCGGACACAGGCAAGCCCCAGGCGCTCCGCCCCCTTCTCAATGAGGGCCAGCTTGTGGGGGTGGATGTCGCAGGAGATGATCTCCCCCCGGTCCTCCATGGCCATGGCGGCGGAGAAAGTCTTGCCGCCCGGGGCGGCGCACACGTCCAGCACCCGCTGGCCGGGCTTCGGCCCCGCCGCCAGCACGGCGGCCTTCGCGGCGGCGTCCTGGACCAGGAACCAGCCCTCCTGAAAGGCGGCCTGTTCCTCCAAGTCCCCGGCCCCGGTGAGGAGCCAGCAGTCCGACATCCAAGGGTGGGCCTCCAGGGAGGCGCCGGCCTGCTCCCAATACGTTACAAATTCCTCCCTGCCGCAGCGGAGCGGGTTGCGCTGGACCACCACAGGAGCGGGCTCGTTGTCCAGGCGGAGAAATTCCTCCGCCTCCTCCATCCCCAGCAAGTCCAGAAGCCGCTCCGTCAGCCACTTCGGGTGGCTGTAGCGGAGGGAGAGATACTCCGCCTCCTCCCCTCTCGGGATGGCGGGCAGACTGTCCTTCTCCCCGCTGAGACGGCGAAGCACGGCGTTGACCATGCCGGCGGCCCGCTGGCGGCGGTGATGCTTGACCATCTCCACCGCCTGGCTGACGGCGGCGCTGTCCGGCACCCGGTCCATCAGCAGGATCTGGTAAGCCCCCAAGCGCAGCACGTCCCGGATGAAGGGCTCCAGCTTCTCAAAGCTCTGGTCGCAGTACTGACCGAGGTAGAAGTCCAGCAGTGCACGGTTCTGGAGCACACCGTAGGTCAGGCGGGCGGCAAAGGCCGCCTCTCGCCGGTCAAGGCCCCGGACGGCGGCCTTCAGGCTGCCGTCGGACCAGGCGTCCAGGCGCCTGCAGGCGGTCAGGACCTGCAGGGCCGCCTCCCGGCCCGTCATCTGCGCCGGCTGTCCCGGCCGGCAAAAATCAGAAGATAGCGCAGAAGCTGCACCAGGGACATGAGCAGGGCCGCCACATAGGTGAGGGCCGCCGACCGGAGGATCTTCTTGGCCCCCCGCTGCTCCTCCTCGTCCAGCAGACCGCCGCCCTCGATGGTGCCGATGGCCCGGGCGGAGGCGTCGAACTCCACCGGCAGGGTCACCAGCTGGAAAATCGTGGTCAGGGCAAAGAGGACGATGCCGATGGCGAAAATGGGCTGAATGTACAGCACCAACCCCAGCACCAGAGCTACGAAGGCGAACTGGGAGCCGAACTGGGTGACGGGGATGATGGCGGTGCGCACCCGGACGGGGCCGTAGCCCACGGCGTACTGCACCGCGTGGCCAGCCTCGTGGGCGGCCACACCCACCGCCGCCACGGTGTCGCTGTTGTACACCGGCTCCGACAGATAGATGGTGTTGTCTCTGGGATCGTAGTGGTCCGTCAGCTTCCCCCGGCAGGGGCGGATGGCCACGTCGGTGATCCCGTGGACCCGAAGGACCTCGTAGGCCGCCTGGGCCCCGGTGATCCGCCGCCGGTTGCGGACCCGGCTGTAGCGGTCAAAGCTCCCGCTGACCTGGACCTGGGCGTAGACCGACAAAAGGATTACTGGAATCAGTACAATCCAATAGGTGGTATCATAGTAAAAGTAATGCATGAAAAGGCTCCTTTTTCTCGCTGCCTGCGGCGGATCACACGGTAATGGGGTGTCCCCGGAGATAGTCCGCCGCCGCCATCCGCTTCCCGCCGTCGGCCTGGAGCTCGGTGATGACCAGGCTTTTGCCGTCGCCGCAGGCCACGGCCACGCCGTCCTTTCCCGCGGAGAGGATGGTCCCCGGGGCCCTGTTGGTCTCCGGCCCCACATGGGCCCGGTAGACCTTCCAGCGGACCCCCGCCACCTCCGTGACGGCGCAGGGCCAGGGGATCAGCCCCCGGACCTGATTGACCAGGGCCTGGGCAGGCCGGGACCAGTCCAGGGGGGACATATCCCGGGAGAGCATGGAGGCGTACTGGTACTGGGGACCGTAGACCTGAGGGGTCCGGGGCGCGTTCCCCGCCGCCAGCAGGGACAACGCCTCGCAGGCCGCCGCCCCGCCCAGCTCCGCCAGACGGGCGTAGAGCTCCGCGGCGTCCTCCTCCGGACCGATGGGGGTCCTCTTCACCAGCAGGATGTCCCCCGCATCCAGCTCGGCGGCCATGTACTGGATGGTGACGCCGGTCTCAGTGTCCCCGTTGAGGATGGCCCAGTTGATGGGGGCCGCCCCACGGTACTGGGGCAGGATGGAGGAGTGGACGTTGATGATGGCCACCTTGGGGATGTCCAGCAGGGCCTGGGGCAGGAGCTTGCCGTAGGCCGCCACCACGATCACATCGGGCTCCAGAGCCCGAAGCTCCTCCAAAACCGCCTCGTCCCGGCAGGACTGGGGCTGGTAAACGGGGATATACTGCGTTAAGGCATACTCCTTCACAGGAGTTGGGACCAGCTTCATCCCGCGATTTTTCGGCTTATCCGGCTGGGTGTAGGCCGCTGCCACATCCCACCTGGCCTCCACGATCTGCCGCAGTACGGCTACGGCAAACTCGGGGGTACCCATAAATACGACGCGCATTACTCCGCCTCATCCTCCCCGTCCGGCATCTCATATCCCTGTTCCCGATAGTACGCCTCCAGCTCCTCGTCGGTGAGGAATCGGTCGATGTGCTCGGTGTACAGGTGGCCGTCCAGGTGCTCGATCTCGTGGCAGAAGCACCGGGCCACCAGGCCCTCGCCCTCCGCCTCGAACCAGTTTCCGTATCTGTCCTGCGCCCGGACCCGCACATGGTTGGGCCGGGTGACCATACCGAACTTCCCGGGGACGCTGAGACAGCCCTCCGGCCCGGTCTGCTCCCCCTCCTGAAGAAGAATCTCCGGATTGATGAGCTCCATGACCTTGTCGTCATCGTCGATCACGAGCACCGCGCGGCGCAGGATACCCACCTGGGGCGCGGCCAAGCCCGCCCCCTGGGCTTCCTCCAGGGTGTCGGCCATGTCATCCAGCAGCTGGTGGAGCCGCGGGTTGAATTCCGTCACCGGGCGGCACTTCTTTGTTAGGAGCTCATCCCCCTGAATTACGATTTTTCTGGTCGCCATAACAGTATATCCTCCTCTGCCCGGACTTAACCGCCGGGCCCATTCTTTGCCGGTGCTTCCCCGGCGGCCTCAGTCGGCCCCATTGCAGTCTACAAACAGGTTCATCCCCCGGTTCTCCTTCTTCTGGTGGAAGGCCCGGACATAGTAGGCCAGCACCTCCCGGGTGGCGTGGTCATTGCGGCCGATCCACAGGACCCGGTAGCGGTAGCGGTTGTTGACCTTCACCACCGGCGCGGGGGCCGGACCCAGAATCTCCACCTCCATATTGGACAGGCTGGGGTATTGGACCGCGGTACGCATGGCGTCCCGCAGCTCTGCCGCCGCCCGCAGCACCCGTCCCTCCTCCGGCCCTGACACCGTCAGGGTGAAGATGTCGGCAAAGGGCGGGTACCGCCGGGCCCGGCGGATGCGGATCTCCCCGGCGTAGAAGGTGTTGTAGTCCTGGTGGGCGGCGCTGGTGATGACCTCGTTGTCCGGGGTGAAGGTCTGGATCACCGCCCGGCCGTCCTTGCTGCCCCGGCCCGCCCGGCCCACCACCTGGGTCAGCAGGCTGAAGGTCCTCTCGGCGGCCCGGTAGTTGTCCATGTAGAGGCTCAGGTCCGCCGCCAGGACCCCCACCAGGGTCACGTTCTCGAAATCCAACCCCTTGGCCACCATCTGGGTACCCAGGAGAATGGGGATCTTCTTTGTCTCGAACCGATGGAGCAGGGCCTCGTGGTTGCCGGAGACAGTGTCGGCGTCCATGCGGAGGACCTCCGCCTCCGGGAAGAGCTGGTGGAGCTCCTCCTCCACCTTCTGGGTGCCGGCCCCTACATGCTTCATCAGCCCGCCGCACTCATCGCACCGCTCCCGGGCCCGCTCGGAGTGGCCGCAGTAGTGGCACATGAGCCGGCCGTTGGCGCTGTGGTAGGTCAGGGGCACACTGCACCGGGGGCACTCCGGCACCGCCCCGCACTCCCCGCACAACAGCATCCGGCTGCTGCCCCGGCGGTTGAGAAAGAGGATGCTCTGCTCCCCCCGGCGAAGGTTCTCCGCCAGCTCCTCCCGAAGCGGGGCGCTGATGGTGCCGGTGTTGCCGGAGCGGACCTCCTCCCGCAGGTCCGCGATGAGGACCCGGGGCAGGGGCTGTCTGTTGTAGCGACTGCGGAGGATCAGCTTCTGGTACGCCCCCCGTTGGGCCTGCCAGGTGCTCTCCACCGAGGGAGTGGCAGAGCCCAGCAGCAGCATCGCGCCGTGCTGGGCGCAGAGAAACTTAGCCACGTCCCGGGCATGGTAGCGGGGCGGATTCTCCGACTGGTAGCTGTCCTCGTGCTCCTCGTCCAGAATGATCATACCCAGGTCATCCAGCGGGGCGAACACCGCGCTGCGGGTGCCCAGCACCACGTCCACGTCCCCCCGCCGGACCCGCTTCCACTGGTCGTACCGCTCGCTGAGCCGCAGGCCGCTGTGGAGCATGGCCACCCGGTCCCCGAAGTGGGCGGAGAACCGGGCCATCATCTGGGGGGTCAGGGCGATCTCCGGCACCAGGATCATGCCCCGCTTTCCACGGCGGACCACCTCCTGGAGCAGACGGATATATACGGCGGTCTTGCCGCTGCCGGTGACGCCGTAGAGGAGGGCGCAGGAGGCCTTGTCCGTGTCCAGAGTTTGGATGGCGGCGTCATAGACCGCCTGCTGCTCCTCGGTGAGGACAATGGGCCCCGCCTCCCCCTGGGAGACCTTGGGCACCCGGAAGGCCTCCTCCTCCGTGATGGTGACAAGGCCGCTCTTTTCCAGCCCCGTGATGGTTCGGGCAGAGGCGCCGGTAAAATAGCAGATATCGCTGGCGATGCCGCTGCCGGCGGCGGCCAGGAGGCGGATCACCTCGTACCGCAGAGGCGCGGCGCGCCGCCGGGGATCCACGGCGGCCAAAGCCTCCTCCGGGCTCACCGCCAGAGTGACACGCTTGACCACCTTGTCGGAGATCTTCCGCTTTGCCGTGGTCTGGCGGGAGACCAGCCCCCGGCGGCACAGCTCCCGGAGGACGCCGGCGGCGTCCTCGCCGCAGGCGAGCTTCACCGTCTCCAGCTCCGCGGAGCCTCCGTGGGCCGCCAGAGTCTCCAAAACCCGGCTCTCCCGGTCATTTTTGCCGCTGTCCAGGGCCGTCTCCCGGTCCACGGCCAGGGAGAACACCTCCCGAAGCCGGTACCACAGCCCCGCAGGCAGCAGAGTTTTTACCGCGTCGTAGAGGGTGCAAAAGTACCGCTCCCGCAGCCACAGAGCCAGCTTGATCTGGTCCGGGCCCAGGACGCTCTCGTCGTCCAGCACCTCGGCCAGAACCTTCAGCTCCGGGCGGCGGCTTTCCTCCTGCCGTAGGGCCAATATCACGCCCTCGCTGGGGCGGTTGCCCCGCCCGAAGGGCACTGTGACCCTGGTCCCCACCTTGGCCCGCTCCGCCAGGGAGGCGGGGACCAGGTAGTCGTAGGGCTTGTCGATGGCGTAGGTCGCGGCGGCCACAGCCACCAGGGCCACCTGCTCCATGTCACCGCCTCCCCCCTGGATTTCCGTCAGCATAGGATTTCCGCCGGGCTTCCCCGGCGGAAGTACCTCTCAGTCTTATACACGTGGACAAAACCCGGCATCAGCCCTCCACGTCGGTGATCACAATGTCGGCGGCGGCCACGGACAGCTTCCCGTCCGCCACCTCCTGAATGGCCAGAGTCACGGGCTTCACATCCAGCTTCTCCCCGGCGTCCTCCGCCTCCTGGGCGATCTGCCGGGCCCGGCGGGCCACCACATTCACCAGGAGGTAGCGGTTGGGCACATTGGCGGTCAACTGGTTCATAGGGGGATAGAGCATCATGATAACATCATTCCTTTAACTAAAATTATACAAACAATATAGTGGTTTATTTTCATAAAGTAATTTGCAGTTGCCAGTTGTACTCATTTCTCGACACAGGTCTCGCGAACCTTTTGGAGCAGCTTGGGCTGTATTTCAGGGTATGTCCAGTCGACCGGCAGCTCATCAAATAACTCCACTTCGCCGATCTCAAAGGGCGGCAGCTCATCAAATGATGTGACAGAGGCATAATACAGCATACCAAAGGTTTCGGTGGTGTTTTCCTTGCCCGCATCACGTTTCACAACAGAGTAGACGCAAATCGGTATCAGCTTGAATTTCCTCGCACCGGTCTCCTCCCAAAGTTCGCGCCTAGCCGTGTTGCTGATGCTTTCACCGGGTTCCCGGTGTCCACCGGGACATTCATAGGTGTTCCGCTTCTTATGTTTGCAAAATACCCATTTGCCGTTATATTTTGAGACGATTACCGCAAATTCAAGCAGAGAATCCTCTACCGCATCGTAAAAATTTACAGTTATCACCTATCGGTCGCTCCTCTCATCGGATCTGAGAGATCCGCTCGTCCGGGCGGCAGTGCTCGGCCAGCAGAATGGCCCGCAGCTCCTCCACCGCCCGGTCCACCGTGTCGTTGATGACAAAGTAGTCGAAGTCGCGGGCCACGGCGAACTCCTCCTTGCCCCGCTCCAGGCGGCGGCGGACCTTCTCCATGTCCTCGGTGCCCCGGCCGATGAGCCGGCGCTCCAGCTCCGCCCAGCTGGGCGGGGCCACGTAGATGCGGATGGCCTCGGGCCGCCTGCGGTGGACCTGCTCGGCCCCCTGGATCTCGATGTCCAATATCACGTCCCGGCCCTGGTCCATGGCCTTGTCCACGTAGAGCTTGGGGGTCCCGTACAGATTCCCCACAAACTCCGCGTGCTCTAAAAAGGCATCCTCGTCGATCCACCGCTGGAACTGCTCCCGGGAGAGGAAGTGGTAGTGTTTCCCGTCCACCTCGCCGGGTCTGGGGGGGCGGGTGGTGGCGGACACGGAAAAATACAGCTTGGGGTCGCTGGCCAGGAGCCTGGCCACCACGGTGCCCTTCCCCACACCGGAGGGACCGCAGATGATGAATGTCTTGCCTCTTCTCATGCTTCCTCCTCCAACACCGTGGGGTCCACCCCAAAGCGGGGCGCCAGCTTCTCAAAGGGAAGGCCGGAGAGGACCACGTGGTCGCTGTCCATGATAAGCACCGCCGCCGTCTTGCGGCCGAAGGTGGCGTCAATGAGCATACTCCGGTCCCGGGCCTCCCCGATCAGCCGCTTGATGGGGGCGGAGTCGGGGCTGACCACGGCAATGAGCCGTTGGGCGGAGATCATGCTTCCATAGCCGATATTTACCAGCTCCATGGTCTCCCTCCCTACTCGATATTCTGGACCTGCTCGCGGATCTTCTCGATCTCCGCCTTCAGCTCCACCACGTCCCGGGCGATCTGCAGGTCGCTGCACTTTGAGCCGATGGTGTTGGACTCCCGGTTCACCTCCTGGATGAGGAAGTCCAGCTTCCGGCCCACGGGGACATCGCCGCGGAGCATCTCCCGCAGCTGGCCCAGGTGGCTGCGCAACCGCACCGTCTCCTCGTCCACCGCCACCTTGTCGGCGAAGATGGCCGCCTCGGTGAGGATGCGGGCCTCGTCCACACTGGCGGACTGGAGGACCTCCTGCATCCGGGAGAGCAGCTTCTCCCGATACTCCGCCACCGTCTGGGGGGAGCGGGCCTCCACCCGAGCCGTGATGGCCTCAATGGTATCCAGGCGACCGAGGATATCCGCCGCCAGGCGCTCCCCCTCGGTCAGCCGCATGGCGGTATGGGCCCGCAGAGCGTCCTCCGCCACAGCCACCAGATCCGCGGAGAGGGCCTCCAGGTCCTCCTCCGCCTTCGTCACCGTGATCACATCCGGCAGCCGGGCCAGATCCGTGGCCGCGTATTTTCCCTTCACAGCCCCGTCCCCCAGCTCCCGCAGCCGCTCCAGGGCGGCGATATAGGCCCGGGCCAGAGGCTCGTTGACGGAGACCACGCTCTCCTCCGCCCCCAGGGACTCCACGGTGATGAACACGTCTACCTTTCCCCGGCTGACAGATCGCTGGACGGCGGACTTCACCGCATCCTCCGCAAAGATATAGGCCCGGGGCATCTTCACCGAGCAGTCCAGGTAGCGGTTGTTGACGCTGCGGACCTCCACGGTGATGTCCCGTCCGTTTCTGGTTTCTCTCGCCCGGCCATAGCCGGTCATGCTCTTGACCAAAATATTTCCCTCCTAAATACATCGCCATCCAGCCGGAGAGCCCTCAACGCTCCCAGGGAAGGGCGTCCATTCTCAGCAGCAGTAGCAGTAGCGGATGCCCCCCAGGGAGCAGGCGTTGCAGGCCAGATAGGCGCAGGCCAGCTTGCCGCACAGGTTGGCGTTTCCGCAGCCGGTGGAGTAGACCTCGTAGCCTTCCGGCTGATAGGCGGACCCTCCGTTTTCCACATAGTTCAGGGCCTGCCGGTACTCCGCGTTTCCCGGGTCCATCTGACAGGCGGTCTGGTAGTAACGCCTGGCCTCATCCACCCAGCCCCGGCGATAGCAGATGGTGCCCTTCAGGTAGTTCCACTCCCCGTCGTGGTCGCTGATCTGGGCCAGCAGCTGCTCCGCCATCCCCAAGTCGTTGCGGTTGATGGCCATCCGAACCCGCTGGAAGGCCGCGCTTCCGGCGTAGGTGGACTGGCTCTGCCGCTGGTAGCCGCCGTAGCTCTGGCGCTGGTAGGCGCTCTGGCTGCCACCGGCACTGCCGCGGCCGCTGCGCTGGCGCTGAATGGCGTCATAGGCGGCGTTGATCTCCTTCATCTTCTCCTGAGCCAGATCCGCCAGCGGATTGTCGTGGTAATTATCCGGATGGTACTTTCTCGCCAGCTCACGATATGCCTTTTTGACCTCCTCGTCGGAGGCGTCCGGCGACACGTTCAGGATTTGATAGGGGTCGGTCATAGTTTTTCCTCGTCTCTGCCGCCGGATCTTCTGCCGGCGGCGTGGAATGTTCCCTCTAAAACGGCCTTTCCCACCAGGAAAAGCCCCTCGTACACAGTTGATTGAATGATCGGACTCCAGACACCGAAGTCCCACAGCTCATAGGCCGCGGCCATTCGGCGGATGGAGTGGTCCAGGCTCAGCACCAGGCTCTCTCTGGCCTCGTCTGTCAGTGCTCCGGATGTCAGGCCGAAGCGGTAGATCAGCGGGTTGTAGCAGCCCCGGGCAAAATCGTCCTTCAAATCGTCCGCCGCATCCACCAGATAGATCCAGCGGCCCAGGTGGTAGAGCATCTGCTCCAGCACCCGGGAGAGCACGGGGTCCTCCACCTGGCGGCCGATGGCTCCCAGCAGGGCGGCAAATTCCTCCGCCGTCCGGTCAATGGAGGGGCATCGCTCCTCCTCCAGGCGGGCCAGCCGCTCCAAATGGTCCCGGGTGGCCCGGTCGAAATCGGGCCGGGCCTGGCCGGCCCGGCGGTAGGCCCCCCCCAGCGCGGCGGCCGCCGCCCGGTATTTCACGCTCTCCGCGGCGCCGTGGTCCCGGATGGCGTCCTGGATCTGCCACCAGGCCAGGATCACGCTGCAATCCGCCGCCAGGGCCAGAGCGTCGCTGAGGGGGAAGTAGTCCCGTCCCGCGACGGGGTGGGCCATGCAGGCCCTGTGGAGGGGCTCCGGCGCCTGGGGCGGTGAGAGAAGCACCGCCAGAAAGGCAAAGTCATAGTTGAGGATAAAGCGGGCGGCTGTGCCGCACCGGGCTTCCAGGGCCCGGCAGAGCCCGCAGTACACAGCGTGAAAGCGCCGCTTGTCCTCCTCGCTCAGGCGGCTGAGGGAGGGACGTACATAGCCGAACATCCTTCTACAGCAGCCGGACGATCTGGTGTTTCACAGCCTGGCCGCTCCGGCGCAGCCGCCGGTCCCAGGCCGCGGCCAGCAGCAGGCCCAGGGCGAAACCCAGGCCCCCACAGAGATACCGTGTCCCCTCCGGCAAAAGCCAGGAGAGCAGGTAGCCCGCCAGGAACAGAACCACTGGGACCAGGTACACCAGGGCGGCGATGGACAGCACCCGGCTGTCGCTGGAAAGCTCCACCCGGTCCCCCGGCTCCACCGGCAGCTCTGTTCTGGCCCGGACCGTTATGCTGGTTCCCTGAACGCCGCAGCCGGGACAGTTCTCGCAGTCGTGGCCGCAGGCGGTCTGCCTGGCTACACTGACAAGCGCCACGCCTGGAGCGGGTACCGCTGTAACGGTAGCGATCTGGGTCATACTTTCAATGCCTCCTAGCTCGAGGTAATCCGACAGGCCACAGAGTAGGTACCCACGGCGCCCACATTGCTGTGGCCGTCCACAAGAACAACAGCCGGGACGGAGTAGGTGCCGTTGTCCTCATAGGGTGTCAAGTCCACCACGATGCGAATATCATCGGCGGTGACCTGCTCCAGCTCCTGGGCGTCGCCCCGGAGAAGGACCTCCACCGAGTTGGTCATGCGGCTGAAATTCTGCGTCTGACTCAGGCCAATGGCCGAGATATTGCTGACAGTAAACGCCCGCGTCTCCAGCGTGTCCTTAAACAGGATCGTCAAAGTCGTGGAGGTGATGCCGCTGATGTTGACGCATCCAGCAGGGATCGTGATTTCCAGAGGCATCTCTGTATCCGACAGGAGCGTGCTCAGATCCACGGTAGCCAGAAGGATGTCGTCCACTCCCTCCAGGTTAGCGGCCTCTCCGGCCACTTCAATGGAGGTAACGCCCAGATACCAATCTTGCAGGTCTTCCAGCGCAGAGCCGGGGGACTCCGTAAAGTCCACGGTCAGCTCCAGCGTCTTGACAAGATAGACAGGAGCGGAAATTTCAATGCGGCGGCTGGAGACGGTGATATTCTCCCCGCTGACCTCGTTCCCCTGCCCGTCCAGAAGAATATAGTCGAACTCCTGGTTTACAGAGGAGGTAGCGCCGCTGAGATCCAGCATCACCTGGGCGGAGACCACCTGGTCCACGTCTTCCTCCCTGCCGCTGAGGGTCAGCTCAGAGGGCTCCGCGATCATCCGCTCGGCCATATAAATGTAGCCGTCGGCCACCTCTCCCGCCACGCTCACCTTCACTGGCACCGTTTTCTCAAAGAGCTCCTCGATGGTCACGGTGATGGTGGAGCGGGAGGCCCGCTCCGTGGTGACGCTGCTGCGTGGGATTTCATCCGGAAGCAGCAGATCATAGGTCATGGAAAAGGTACCCGTGGCCGTAATGCTGGTCAGGTCCACCTGAAGAGTGATATCTTCCCTGCTCAGGTCGGAGATCACTGTGCGGGGGCCCCGAAGCTCCAGATCCACCGTGGCGTCGGCTCCGGTAGTAAGCATAAGCCCACGGCTGGGCAGAGTGTCGGTTTCGCCGATGAACTCAACGGGGATGTTATAGTATGTCTGGGTGGTGTTATGCCCCTGCTCGCTGTCCACGAAGAACCAGAAGATGACGGCAATCAGCAGAGACAGCCCGATGTACAGCAGCTTATTGGTTTTATCGCTCATCCTTCCCGTCACCATCCTTCCTGCCCTTTAAGCGGCCTGTCAGGCGGTCCAGCTTCAGCTTCCCGCCCGCGGCCTTGTCCTCATCCGCCTCCCGGGGCAGCAGCTCGTTGCGCAGCAGCTGCTCCAGTGTGTTCGACATCAGATGGCGCTTGAGCATCCCTCCAACCGCCACGGAGATAGAACCGGTCTCCTCGCTGACCAGGACCACCACCGCGTCGGAGTTCTCGCTCATGCCGATGCCGGCCCGGTGGCGCATACCCAAATCCCGGCTCAGATTCACATTCCGGCTTAGGGGAAGCATACATCCCGCCCCCAACACCCTGCCCTGCCGGATGATAACAGCGCCGTCGTGCATGGGGGCCTTGACAAAGAAGATGTTCTTCAGCAGCTCGGAGGAGACCTCCGCGTCCAGCTTGGTGCCGCTTCGCAGCACCTCGTCCAGCTGGATGTGCCGCTCAAAGACGATCAAAGCGCCGGTGCGGGAGCGGCTCATGTCGCCGCAGGCGGCCACCGTCTGGCTGATGGCCTGCTCCAGACTCTGCCTGTCCACCTGGGGCCGGGCAAAAAACTCCAGTACGTTCCAGCGGCTGGACCCCATCTGCTCCAGGACCCGCCGGATCTCCGGCTGGAACAGGATCAGCAGAGCCAGGATACCGATATCCACGATATGGCTGAGCAGATAGTTCAGCGCCCGCAGCCGCCCGGAGGACAGCCACAGGGCCAGCAAGATCAACAGCACACCCTTGAGCAGCCGCGAGGTGTTGGTCCGCCGCACCAGCAGCAGCAGCCGGTAGACCAGATAGGCAATAACCAAGATGTCCAACACATCCCAGAACCGCAGCGACAGGATCAGATTCCAGACCTGCTGCGCCGCGCCGGTGATCACTTCCATGACGTCCCTCCATTTGCAAGAATCCTATAAGTATCCTTATTTTAATCTAAGCGGAGGAAAAAAGCAACAAAATCTCCGGGCAATTTTTGACCAATCCGTTAATTTTTATTGTGGAAAAGTGGCAGGCGCCTATCTCAGCGCCACTGGACGCTCCGCCAGTTCACCCTCATTTCTCTCAACACGCCGCCGTCCCTCTTTGCATTTTCCTCCCCATGTGGTATACTAGCGATTTAGAAAATGTCGAAAGGCGGCGCCATATGAGACCACTCAAACAAATTCTACCCCTGCTCCTTCTCTCCCTCTCCCTGCTTCTGACCTCCTGCGCTCTTTCCGCAGACTTCCAGGTGGATATTGAAACAGACTACGCAGGAGAGGCTTATGCCGTCATAGACGGCAATATTCCGAGCTTTGACGAAAGCGAGCTGACCACAGAGCCCTTTGAGACCTACGCTGAGCTAGACGCTCTGGGCCGATGCGGCACGGCCTATGCCAACATCTGCCCGGAGCTGATGCCCACGGAGGAAAGAAGCTCCATCGGTCAGGTGAAGCCCTCCGGCTGGCAAACTGTCCGCTACGACGGTGTGGTGGACGGCAACTACCTCTATAACCGCTGTCACCTCATCGGCTACCAGCTGGCTGGAGAGAACGCCAACGAGCAAAATCTGATCACCGGCACCCGCTATATGAATGTGGAGGGGATGCTCCCCTTCGAAAATCTGGTGGCGGATTATGTGGAGGAGACAGGAAACCATGTGCTCTACCGGGTGACCCCGGACTTCGAGGGGATGGAGCTGGTGGCCCGCGGGGTGCAAATGGAGGCGCTGTCCGTAGAGGACAACGGCGAGGGTGTGTGCTTTAACGTATACGTTTACAACGTCCAGCCCGGCGTGGTCATTGACTACGCCACCGGTGAGAGCTGGCTGGAGGGTGAGGATCCCAATGAAGGCGGCGAGGCCGAGGGCTTCACTTACATTATCAACACCAGCTCGGGAAAGTTCCACGACCCGGGCTGCTCCGGCGTAACCTCTATGAGCGAGGAGAACAAGGAGACTTATACCGGCAGCCGGGAGGACCTGATCGCTATGGGATATGAGCCCTGCGGGCAGTGTCAGCCGTAACCCGCTTTTTCTGCCGGCGCCTGAACTTGGAGGCGCACCCTCCCGCCGCGTCTTTTGATTTGACAGCCGTCAGGTTATGGATATAATAGAAAAGAATCACAATGACAAGCACTAGGAGAGCATATGGAGAACTATTTCGCGCCGCATCTGAAGGAGGACGACATCCGGGCCATCAGCAGCATCGGCCTGGCCCACCTGGGGGACGCGGTCTATGAGCTGCTGGTCCGCACCTGGCTGTGCGCCCACGGCAAAGCCACCGGAAAAAACCTCCACCGGGCCGCGGTGGCCCTGGTAAAGGCCCAGTCCCAGGCGGAACGAGGCGAGAAGCTTCTTCCCCTGCTGACGGAGGAGGAGCTGGCAGTCTACAAGCGGGGCCGCAACGCCCACGTCCACTCCGTCCCCCCCAGCGCCAGCCGGGCAGACTACCTGAAGGCCACCGCCCTGGAGTGCCTGCTGGGCTATCTCTATCTCCACGGGGCCACGGGCCGGATCAATCAGCTCTTTACCATCATGATGGAGGAGACCGACGATGCCACTTGACGCCATTTGCCTCACAGCCGTAGTCCGGGAGCTCCAAAAGGAGCTGCTGGGACTGCGGATTGAGAAGATCCAGCAGCCCGGCCGGGATCAGGTGATCTTGTCCCTCCGTGGCGGTCGAAAGCTCCTCCTCTCCGCCGGCGCCAACCAGGCCCGGCTCCATCTGACCACCATTTCCCGGGAAAACCCCGCGGCGCCCCCCATGTTCTGCATGCTCCTGCGCAAGCACCTGGCCGGAGGCCGCATCTCCGCCATCCAGCAGCCAGCCCTGGAGCGGGTGGTCTCCCTGACCATCGACATGGTGGACGAGCTGGGAGAGCCGGGGCAGCGAAAGCTGGTGCTGGAGTGCATGGGTCCCCGCTCCAACCTGATCCTCCTGGACGGCCAGGACAGGATCGTGGACTGCCTGCGGTGGGTAGACATGGAGATGAGCCCGGACCGGCAAGTGCTGCCGGGGCTCTTCTATCGCCTGCCCCCCGCCCAGGACAAGCTGGACCCCCTGGCGGTGGAGGAGGCGGAACTGGACCGCCTTTTCTTCCAAGCAGGACAGGAGACAGAATGCGCCTCCCTCCTGCTAAGCAGCTTCTTCGGCCTCTCCCCCCTGATCTGCCGGGAGATCGCCTGCCGGGGCTGCGGCAGCGGTGACGCCCGGTTACTGTCGGAGGTGGATCGGACCAGACTGAAGGCTGCTTTCCTTGATTGGCAAAATACTGTGAAGGAAGAACGCTTTACAGCATATCTTCTCAGTAGAGATGGAAAGCCCTTTGATTTCTCCTACCAATCGATCACGCAGTACGGCAATTCTGTCGAGGGGCAGGAATACGACAGCTTCTCTCTCCTTCTGGACGCCTTTTATGAGACCCGCGAACAGATGGAGCGGGTCCGCCAGCGGGGCCAGGACCTTCAGCGGGCGGCATCCAACGCCCGGGACCGGATGCGGCGGAAGCTGGCCCTTCAGGAGAAGGAGTACGCAAAGACCCAGGACCGGGAGACGCTGCGGATCCGCGGAGAGCTCATCACCGCCAACCTCTACCGGATGGAAAAGGGGCAGGCCCTCCTCCGGGCCCAGAACTACTACGACCCGGACTGCCGGGAGGTGGACATTCCGCTGGACCCCCTCCTCACCCCCCAGCAGAACGCCGCGAAATATTTCAAGCAGTACAGCAAGGCCAAGACGGCGGAGACCTATCTCACCGAGCAGATGGAGATTGCCCGGCGGGAGCGGGACTGGCTGGAGAGCGTGCTGGACGAGCTGTCCCGGGCGGAGACGGAGCAGGACTTTGCGGACATACGCCGGGAGCTGCGGGAGGCCGGATATCTGAAGGGACAGCCCCCCCGAAAGAAGGAGCCCCGCCGTCCTGCCAGCGGCCCACGGCAGTTCCGGTCCTCCACCGGGCTTCGCATCCTGGTAGGCCGCAGCAATGAACAGAACGACCAGTTGACAAAAAACGCCTACAAGTCCGACTACTGGTTTCACACCCAGCGCATCCACGGCTCCCACGTGATCCTCTGCGCTGAGGGCAGCCAGCCGGACGAGCAGTCCATGACCGAAGCGGCCGTCCTGGCGGCCTGGTTCTCCCAGGGCCGGAACAGCGGTCAGGTGGCAGTGGACTACACCCAGGTCCGCAACGTAAGAAAACCTGCCGGGGCCCGTCCGGGCATGGTGGTCTATGACCCCTATCAGACAGCCTATGTCGCGCCGTCAGAGGAATTGGTGAAAAAGCTTTCTGTTTCCAGTTATTGACAAGCCGAATACCTTACCACTTTTTTCAAAAAATTGCTCTGCTTTCAGCGGTGATATAGCGCAGTCATAATAAAAAAAGCCCGGGGCATCTGCCCCGGGCCTTGTATTTCGCTCGTTAGATTACTTACCGCCCACCATGGAAGCGATCTCGGCGGCGAAGTCGTCCTGCTTCTTCTCGATGCCCTCGCCCTTCTCGAAGCGGACGGCATCCTTCAGGGTGACCTTCACGCCGGCCTCCTTGGCCACGGCGTTCATATACTGCTCCACGGTCATGGAGTTGTCCTTGACGAACTCCTGCTGGAGCAGGCAGTTCTCAGCGTAGAACTTGTTGAGCTTGCCCTCAACGATCTTCTCCTTGACCTGAGCGGGCTTGCTGGCCATCTTGGGATCGTTGTCCATCTGGGCCAGCATAATCTTCTTCTCCTCAGCCAGCACGTCCTCGGTGACCTGGGACTTGTCCCAGAAGCGGGGATTCAGAGCGGCGATCTGCATGGCCACATCCTTGCCCATCTCCAGGACCTTGTCGGAGACCTCGCCCTCCACGGCCAGGTTCACCAGCACGCCGATCTTGCCGCCGGCGTGGATATAGGGCACGCACACGCCCTCAGCGAAGCGGGCGAAGCGGCGGACCTTGATGTTCTCGCCGATAACCAGGACCATCTCCTGCTGCTGCTGGGTGACGGTCAGGTCGGTGCCGTTGTACTTGCACTCCATCAGGGCATCCAGATCGGCGGGAGCGCACTTGGCGACAGTGGCGGCCACACCCTTGACGAACTCCTGGAACTTCTCGTTCTTGCCCACGAAGTCGGTCTCGGCGTTGACCTCGACCACCACGCCCACGCCGTCGATGACGGCGGCGTAAGCCATGCCCTCGGCGGCGATGCGGCCGGCCTTCTTGGCGGAGGCGGCCAGGCCCTTCTCACGCAGGTACTCAACAGCCTTGTCCATGTCGCCGTCGGAGGCGACCAGGGCCTTCTTGCAGTCCATCATGCCCACGCCGGTCATCTCGCGCAGGTTCTTTACATCAGCAGCGGTAAAAGCCATAGTAAATTTTCCTCCAGTAAATTTTCTGTGATAAGAAGAATGGGGCGGGACCATCCCGCCCCATAGGGTTTCATTTTTGAGGCGGTCTGAGCCTTACTCGGCGGCGGGAGCGGTCTCCTCAGCGGCGGCCTCTTCCTCCACCTGCTCGCCCTGCTTGCCCTCGATCATGGCGTTGGCCATGATGGAAGCGATGAGGCGAATGGCGCGGATGGCGTCATCGTTGCCGGGGATGGGGTAATCAATCTCATCGGGATCGCAGTTGGTATCGGCGATGGCCACGACGGGGATGCCCAGCTTGTGGGCCTCGGCGATGGCGTTGCGCTCCTTGCGGGTGTCCACGATGAACAGAGCGCCGGGCAGCTTCTTCATCTCCTTGACGCCGCCCAGGTACTTCTCCAGCTTGGCGATCTCGCCCAGGTGCTTCATGACTTCCTTCTTGGGCAGCATATCAAAGGTGCCGTCCTCCTGCATCCGCTTGAGCTGGTTGAGACGGTCCACGCGGGTGCGCATGGTCTTGAAGTTGGTCATCATGCCGCCCAGCCAGCGGGCGTTGACATAGTACATGTTGCAGCGCAGGGCCTCGTCCTTGATGGCCTCCTGAGCCTGCTTCTTGGTGCCCACAAACAGCAGGGACTGACCACTCTCGCTGAGCTGACGGACGAAGTTGTAAGCCTCCTCCAGCTTCTTGACGGTCTTCTGCAGGTCGATGATGTAGATCCCGTTGCGCTCGGTGTAAATATAGGGAGCCATCTTGGGGTTCCAGCGGCGGGTCTGGTGGCCGAAGTGGACACCTGCCTCCAGCAGCTGCTTCATGGATACGACACTTGCCATGGTTGATTCATTCCTCCGTTAAATTTAGTTTCTTACCTCCAGCCCCTCATCTGCCAGGCTAACCGCCCAGGCGGCACCGGCCGGACATCAGACGCTGTGCGTAATGCTGAAATATAATACCATACGATTCCCGGGATTGCAAGAACTTTTTGGGTAAAAATCAGGAAAATTCAGGAAAAATTTTACGCTTCGCCGTCTTCTCCTCTCCTAGAACAGCCGCCGCTTCCGCCGCCGCTCCTGATAGGGCGGCCGCCGCTCCGCCGGCTTGTCGATGAGGATGATGTCATCCCCGATCTGCTTGATGCACTCCCAAGGGACGTAAAACTCCTCCCCCCTGCCGAACAGGCCGAAAAAGCGGCAGGGTCCCGGCACGATCAGGGCGGTGACCCTCCCCTCCGGCAGCAGCACCTCCACGTCCCCCACGAAGCCCAGGCGGCAGCCGTCGCAGATGTTGATAACCTCCTTGTACCGCATCTCCACCATCCGGCACTGCATGGCGGCACCTCCTTCTCTTTTCTTTTTCCAGACTATGAAGGAGGGGCTTTTCCATATGCTTCAGTATCCTTTTCACGGGGATAGGACGCAGAATTTTACATCCGAATGGCTGCCATTCTGATCAATGGCTCTCGGGGGCTCCGCCTCCGGACCCCGGGGTACTTTTCCCTCGCCGGAAAAGTACCCAAAAGGGCGTTTAAGGGGGGAGGGTGTTCCGACTCCCCCTCCCCCCTTAAAAATCCCTCCACCCACAACGGCTTTTCAAGGGGGCTCCGCCCCCTCGCCAAAGAGGCTACCCCCCATGCACTCCGAGAGTGCCCAGCGTTAGGCAGGACAACTGGAGGTTATGCGGGGGTTTCCAAAGGGGGGCGGGCGCCCCCCTTTGCGTCGTCGTGGGGGTGGGGTTCGCAGGGGAGGGACCCCATCGAAAGGGTCCCTCCCCGCGCGCCCTTTTGCCTACTTTTCCGGCGAGGGAAAAGTAGGCCGGGGTATGGGGCCGGGGAGGCCCCATGTAACCGGGGTCCGGGGCCGGAGGCCCCGAAAGGCTTCGGAAAGAAACATGTTTCTTTCCCTCCCGCCCGGCGATGGGCGAATCTAAGCGCATCGGTGCCATGCGTTGGCACAGATTATCAGTAAAAAAGAATCAAATATTCTTTTTGATGGTTTTTAAAGCGTTCTTCTCCAGGCGGCTCACCTGGGCCTGGGAGATCCCCACCTCGGCGGAGACCTCCATCTGGGTCTTCCCCTCGTAGAACCGCAGGGCGAGAATGTGGCGCTCCCGCTCCCCCAGCCGGTCCAGAGCATCCTTCAGGGCGATGTGCTCCAGCCACTGCTCGTCGGTGTTTTTGCTGTCCTTCACCTGGTCCATGACGCAGACTGTGTCGCCGCTGTCGGAATAGATAGGCTCAAAGAGGCTCACCGGGTCCACGATAGCGTCCATGGCGAAGACCACGTCCTCTCTGGGGATGTCCAGCTCCTTGGCAAGCTGCTCCACCGTTGGCTCCCGCTGGGTCTCCGACATCAGCTTCTCCCGGGCCTGCATGACCTTGTAAGCGGTGTCCCGCATACTGCGGCTGACCCGGATGGTGCTGTTGTCCCGGAGGTAGCGGCGGATTTCCCCCACAATCATGGGCACGCCGTAGGTGGAGAACCGCACCGGCTGGGTGATGTCGAAGTTGTCGATGGCCTTGATGAGGCCCACACAGCCCACCTGGAATAAATCGTCGGCGTTCTCCCCCCGGCCTGAGAATTTCTGGATCACTGACAGCACCAGACGCAGGTTTCCCCGGATCAGCTCGTCCCGGGCCTTCTGATCTCCCTCCTTGGTCCGCCGCAGCAGCTCCATCGTCTCATCATTTCGCAGCACCTTCAGCTTTGAAGTGTTCACGCCGCAGATCTCGACCTTGCCCTGCACGAACGCATCCCTCCCGGTTTTCAGCTTACCGTCGATACATTGGCAGTTTGTCCCTCGCCCAGGTAGAATATACGGTAGGAAACCGGGAGGTTTTGTCGGTAGACAGTATAGGCACTGTCCGCCCAGCTAAGACAATGCCGCCCCATATTGTTGTCTTTATGTATATATTTTTTGTGCAAAATTTGTTGAATACTGCCAGAGCAATTCAGGGCATATTATGATATACTGCTTTTTGATTTCGGGTTTTTTTGACCGACAGTCGGAGAACATAAATCGACATCCCAAAGAGGAGGAAACTGACATGTACGGAGTAGACATCATCAATCAAGTGGATGTGGAGGTGGCCAGCGCCATCCAGGCGGAGGTGGATCGTCAGGAGAGCCACATTGAGCTGATCGCCTCCGAGAACTTTACCAGCCGGGCCGTTCAGCTGGCGGCCGGCAACCCCCTGACCAACAAATACGCCGAGGGCTATCCCGGCAACCGCTACTATGGCGGCTGCGAGTATGTGGACGTGGTGGAGAACATCGCCATTGAGCGGGCCAAGAAGCTCTTCAACTGCACCTACGCCAACGTCCAGCCCCACTCCGGCGCCCAGGCCAACATGGCCGTGGAGCTGGCCCTGCTCCAGCCCGGCGACACCATGATGGGTATGAAGCTGGCCCACGGCGGCCACCTGACCCACGGCAGCCCGGTGAACTTCTCCGGCCACCTGTTCAACATCGTGGGCTACGGCGTCACCGAGGAGGGCTATATCGACTACGACGAGGTGGAGCGGCTGGCCATGGAGCACAAGCCCAAGCTCATCGTCTGCGGCGCCAGCGCCTATCCCCGGATCATCGACTTCAAGCGTTTCCGGGAGATCGCCGACAAGTGCGGCGCCTATCTGATGTCTGACATCGCCCACATCGCCGGTCTGGTGGCGGCGGGTCTCCACCCCAGCCCCTTCCCCTGGGTGGATGTCGCTACCACCACCACCCACAAGACCCTCAAGGGGCCCCGGGGCGGCATGATCCTGTCCACCGCCGAGTTCGCCGCCGAGCACAAGCTCAACAAGTGGGTGTTCCCCGGCGTCCAGGGCGGCCCCCTGATGCACATCATTGCCGCCAAGGCCGTGGCCCTGAAGGAAGCCCTCCAGCCCTCCTTCAAGGACTACGCCCAGCTGGTGCTGGATAACGCCCAGGCTCTGGCCAAGGGGCTGACGGACCGGGGCTTCAACCTGGTCTCCGGCGGCACGGACAACCACCTGATGCTGGTGGATCTGCGCAACAAGGGCATCTCCGGCCAGGAGTGCGAGGAGCTGATGGACAGCGCCAACATCACCTGCAACAAGAACTCCATCCCCTACGACACCGCCGGCGCCAACCACCCCAACGGCATCCGTCTGGGTACCGCCGCCGTGGCCGCCCGTGGGCTCCAGCCCGCCGACATGGAGACCATTGCTCACTGCATCGACCTGCTGGTCAGCAAGCGGGAGGCCGGCGTTAAGGAGGCCCGGGCCCTGGTCGCTGAGATCACCGTCAAGTATCCCCTGTACCGGTAAAATTGTTTGTTGAAGCGGGGCCAAAAGGTCCCGCTTCTTTTTTTAGCCTCCTCCCCGTCCTTCTCTAGCGGGCTTCCACCTAAAAACAACAAGCCGCCGCCGGCATCTGCCGGCGGCGGCCCTTCATTTGTCGGACTTACTTTTTAAAGCCATCCTTCAGGCCCACAGACCGATTGAACACCAGATGCCCCGGACGGCTGTCCCTGCTGTCCAGGCAAAAGTAGCCCAGACGCAGGAACTGGAAATTGGCGGGGGCCACGGCGTCGGCCAGACCGGCCTCCACCTTGCAGCCGGTGACCACCTCCAGGGAGCCGGGGTTCAGGCACTCCAGGAAATCCTTGTCGGCGGCGTCGGGGGCGGGGTCGGAGAACAGGTTGTCGTAGAGCCGGCACTCCGCGTCCACGGCGGTGGCGGCGTCCACCCAGTGGATGGTGGCGCCCTTCACCTTCCGGCCGTCGGCGGGGTTGCCGCCCCGGCTGTCCGGGTCGTACTCGGCGGCAATCTCCGTGACATTGCCGTTCTCGTCGGTCACGTAGCCCACACAGCGGATCAGGTATGCCCCCTTCAACCGGCACTCGGGGCCGCCGGGATAGAGGCGCTTGTACTTGGGCACGGGCTCGGGAAGGAAGTCGTCGGCCTCCACGTACAGCTCCCGGGAGAAGGTGATCTCCCGCTCCCCGTCCTCGGGACGGTTGGGGTTGTTCTCCACGGTGAAGGTCTCGCTCTTCCCCTCCGGGTAGTTGGTGATGACCAGCTTCACCGGGCGGAGAACCGCCATCCGCCGCTGGGCGGTCTCGTTGAGGTCCTCCCGGAGACAGTGCTCCAGGAAGCTGTACTCCACGGTGCTGGCTGCCTTGGCCACGCCGATGCGCTCGCAGAAATTTCGGATGGAGGCAGGGGTGTAGCCCCGTCGGCGGAGGCCGCAGAGGGTGGGCATCCGGGGATCGTCCCAGCCGGAGACCTTCCCGCCCTCTACCAGCGCCCGGAGCTTGCGCTTGCTCATGACGGTATGGTCGATGCCCAGGCGGGCAAATTCGATCTGCCGGGGCTTACACGGCAGGTCGCAGTGCTCTACCACCCAGTTGTACAGGGGACGGTGGGCCTCAAACTCCAGGGAGCAGAGGCTGTGGGTGATGCCCTCCAGGGCGTCCTCAATGGGGTGGGCGAAATCGTACATGGGGTAGATGCACCACTTGTCCCCCTGGCGGTGGTGGTGCATGTGGTTGATGCGGTAGATCACGGGGTCCCGCATGTTGAAGTTGCCGGAGCTGGGATCGATCTTGGCCCGGAGGGTCATGGACCCGTCGGGGAACTCCCCGGCCCGCATCCGGGCGAAGAGGTCAAGACTCTCCTCCACCGGGCGGTCCCGGTAGGGGCACTGGGCGGGGCAGTTCACGTCCCCCCGCATCTCCTTCATCTGCTCCGGGGTCAGCTCGCAGACGTAGGCCAGGCCCTTCTTGATGAGGGACACGGCGCACTCGTACATCTTCTCGAAGTAGTCGGAGGCATAGTAGAACCGGTCGCCCCAGTCAAAGCCCAGCCAGTGGATATCCTCCTGGATGGCCTCCACGTACTCCACGTCCTCCTTGGTGGGGTTGGTGTCGTCCATGCGGAGGTTGCACAGCCCGCCGTACTTCTCGGCGGTGCCGAAGTCGATGCACAGGGCCTTGCAGTGGCCGATGTGCAGATAGCCGTTGGGCTCCGGCGGGAAACGGGTGTGGACGGTCATGCCCTGGAACTGACCACCCTCTGCGATGTCCTCGTCGATGAACTGATGGATAAAGTTTTTGCTCTCGGCCTCCTCGGTCAGAGGGGTCTTGTTTTCCTCGGCCATGTTTCACACTCCTTTGTCTGTTAGAAATTTTGTCTAAAAAGTGACGAGAAGTATTATATAAAATGCCGTAACAAAAGGCAAGGGCTATTTCACATTTTCTTCCGCAGCACCAAGAAAAATACCCGCCGCGATCGCACGCGGCGGGTATTTTTCAACGAGTCACTGGAGATCGTCCGGCGTGAAGGAGAGCAGGCGATCCCCCTGCCAGGTCCCCACGCCCCGCATTCCTGCCTTCAGGGAGGCATGGAGCTCCGATGAGCAGCACAGGCGCAGGTCGTTGTCATCCGGGTGGTGAAACGCCCGGGGCGTCTCAAACCGCAGCAGGACCTGGGTGAGTTTGTCCATGTCCAGGCGGTAAGGCGAAATGGAGCTGCGGGGCATGGGGTCCGACATCCCTCCAGAGTCAGACTGGCCATACTGTGTAGCAATTACGACAAAGCGGGCGGTCTGGGGCGTCTTCGGCTTCATGGCGCGCTCCTTTCTCAGATCTGGAAATCCTCCTCCCGGAGTCCCGCGGTGTCCAGCTTCACCGGCCGGGGCGGAATCCGCTTGAGCGGGTCGTATCGAAAGGCCCGGCAGTGGTACTCCACCGCCACAACCCCCTTCCGGGGGCAGGCCACCTCCCGGTCGTTGACCACCGCGCCCCTGGCGCAGTACCCGCACCGGGGCTCAATGTCCTTGCGGAACAGCATGGAAACTCCCTCCTCCTCAAAAAACACATCCCACGCGAAACAACGTTTCGCAAAAAAGTTCTTTTGATCCTTTTCTTTCAAGAAAAGTATGGATATCGGAAAAGCATGGATACCGGCCCCTCACAGCCTCAGAGGGTACGCAGGACCACCTTGCCGTCCTCCGCGGTGGCGGCGATCTGGGTGATGGGGTGGTCGTAGCTGTCGATGATGGCGGAGGCCAGGGAGTCCTCTACCTCCTTCTGGATGGTGCGGCGCAGATTCCGGGCGCCGTAGGTGGCGGAGTAGCTCTTGCCCACCAGGTAGTCCACCAGAGCATCGTCGTAGGCGAACTGGAGGCCCTTCTCCTTCAGGCTGGCAGTCAGCTCATCCAGCATCAGCCGGGCGATGGGCTTGAAGTTCTCCTCGGTGAGCTTGTTGAAGTAGACGATCTCATCCACACGGTTGATGAACTCCGGCCGGAGGAACTGCTGCAGGGCCTTCATGGCCCGGTCCTTCCCCTGTTCGTTGACGGTCTTGTTGAAGCCCACCGTCCCCTCCTTCCGGTCGCTGCCGGCGTTGGAGGTCATGACGATGATGGTGTTCTCAAAGTTCACCTTCCGGCCGTGGGCGTCGGTGATCTGGCCGTCGTCCAGGATCTGGAGCAGGACGTTGAGGACGTCGGGGTGGGCCTTCTCGATCTCGTCGAAGAGGATGACGGAGTAGGGCTTGCGGCGAATCTTCTCCGTCAGCTGCCCGGCCTCGTCGTAGCCCACATAGCCCGGAGGGGAGCCGATGATCCGGGATACGGAGTGCTTCTCCATAAACTCGGACATATCCAGTCGGATCAAGCTCTCCGGGGCGTTGAACATGTCCTCGGCCAGCTGCTTGACCAGCTCCGTCTTGCCCACGCCGGTACTGCCCACGAAAATGAAGCTGACAGGCTTGTGCTTCGGGGAGATGCCCACCCGGTTGCGGCGGATGGCGGCGGCCACGGCGTCGATGGCCTCGTCCTGGCCGATGATCTTCTTCTTCAGCCGCTGGTCCAGCTCGCTCAGGCGCTTGAACTCCTCCTCCCGGATCTTGCTGGCGGGGATCTTGGTCCACAGCTCGATGACCCGGGCCAGATTGTCCATGGTCAGCTCCGGGGTGCCCTTGGCGGTGAGCTGGTCCAGCTCCTCCTGGAGCTGGAGCTCCCGGCTCTTCAGCTCCGCCAGGCGCTCGAAGTTGGGCTCCTCGGCGGCCTCCAGGATCTCCCGCTCCTTGTCGTAGTCGGCGATCTCACGGAGGACCTCCTGGCGGCGGTTGATGTCCTTGTCGTGGAGGTTCAGGTCGGAGCAGGCCTCGTCGATGAGGTCGATGGCCTTGTCCGGCAGGTACCGGTCGGTGATATACCGCTCGGAGAGGATCACCGCCTGGCGGAGGATGCCGTCGGGGATGTGGACCCCGTGGAAGGTCTCATAGTAGTGGGCGATGCCACGGAGGATCTCCATGGTGTCCTCCAGGTTGGGCTCATTCACCGTCACCGGCTGGAAGCGGCGCTCCAGCGCGGTGTCCTTCTCGATGTGCTTGCGGTATTCGGTGAAGGTGGTGGCGCCGATGACCTGGATCTCCCCCCGGCTGAGGGCCGGCTTGAGGATGTTGGCGGCGTTCATGGAGCCCTCGGCGTCGCCGGCGCCCACAATGTTGTGGACCTCGTCGATGACCAGGATGATGTTGCCGCACTTGCGGATCTCCTCGATGAGGCCCTTCATCCGGCTCTCAAACTGGCCCCGGAACTGGGTCCCGGCTACCAGGGCGGTGAGATCCAAGAGGAATACCTCCTTGTCCCGGAGCTTGAAGGGCACGTCGCCATTGGCGATCCGCTGGGCCAGGCCCTCGGCGATGGCGGTCTTGCCCACGCCGGGCTCGCCGATGAGGCAGGGGTTGTTCTTCTGCCGGCGGTTGAGGATCTGGATCACCCGCTCGATCTCCTGCTCCCGGCCCACCAGGTTGTCCAGCTTACCCTCCCGGGCCCGCTGGGTCAGGTTGATGCAGTAGCTGTCCAGGTACTTGCGCTTGGGCGCCTTCTGACCCTTGTCCCCCTTGCGCTCCTTGCCGGAGTCGTGGCTCCGCCCGGCGTCGCCGTTGGGAGCGGGGGCGTTTTCCCCGTTGTTGAAGAGGCGGTTGAGAAAGGGGAAGGTGGCGGTCTTGCCGTCCTCCTCGTCCCCGTCGGCCTCGTCATCCCCCTGGGGGATCAGGCCCTCCATGGATTCCGCTCCGCCGAAGGCCTGCATCATCTCGTCGTTGATGGCCTCCAGATCGTCATCGGTGATGCCCATGCGGCGCATCATATCGTTCACCTGGGGCAGCCCCAGGTCCTTGGCGCACTTCAAGCAGAGGCCCTCGTTGACAGTCTTCCCGTTCTCGAGCTTCGAGATGAACACGACGGCCACGCGTTTTTTGCATCTGCTGCAAAGGGTTGGTTGCATATCAATTACCTCCGGAACCGGCCAATGGGACAGGCCGGTGAATGGACTGAAAGATTTTCGTATACGTTATACCAAATCAGAGGCCTGTTGGTATGAACAAATTGAAAATTTTTAAAGAGGGGAACCCAACATTTTGTGGTCCCGGAATATCAGACCACAGAATGTGCGGACACTCCTACCCATCCGGCCACAATCTTGAGAAGATAGGAGCCCTCTATAGCATCCTCCGTCACCCACAGGCCCAGGTGGCCCAGCAGCCATACCCCCAGGCACACCAGCACCAGGCCCTTGGCGGCCCCAAAGAGCAGCCCCCCCAGCCAGTTGGCTTGTTTCAGGACCGGCAGGTGGAAGGTAATGTCGAGGGCCCGCGTCGCCAAGCGGAGGACCAGGGACACAAGGAGGAACAAAATAAAGCAGAGCACAGACTGAAGAATGCCTCGGACCACAGTATCCAGCACTGTGTCAACGATTTGGCCGGCCCCCTCCAGCAGCGCCTCTCGCGTGGACCGCTCCGCCGCCTCAGCGGATAAGCCCAGTGTCCCCAGCAGGGACCGGGCCTGCTCCCGGATGAAGTCGTTGGGGATGGCGTCCAACACCTCCTCCATCTCCTCCAGAGGAGAGCTGACAGCGGTCTCCTCCTCCAGCATCTGGTCCACGCGCTCTTCAATGGCCGTCTCGGTAGCGGGACGCAGCATCCTGTCGATGACAAAGTCAGCGGCGATATTAGAGGCCCATACGGCTGCCGCAAGAGCCGCTATGACGGCAACCAGCCCCATCAAACTGCGGAATAGGCCTTTCCTCGCCCCCATCACCACACACAACGCCAGCACACCGAGGATCGCGAGATCCATGATAGCAGACACGGACAAAAAAGGCCAGCTCCTTTCTCTGGGAAAATGGTCGGATCTTCAATAAAGCGCCCAAATCATGGTAAAAACCGCCAGGCGGAGGAGGCGGAGATGACCACAGCGGTGCCGCTGTCCTCCATCAGGACCCGACCGGCGTAGCCGGTGTCCTCCAGGCGGGAATGCTCCTGAAGATCACGGGTATACAGTACCAGGCTGTCGCTGTAGAGCACCGCCAGATACTCCCCCGCAGCGCTGATGTCCAGCACCTCCTCGCTCAGCTCCAGACTGCCGAGAGCCGTTCCATCCAGGTCATAGGTGGTCAGCGTACAGACGTTGCCGGACTGGTACTGGCCCAGCAGCAGGGCGCAGAAGTCCTCCCCCGTCAGGGCGTAGTCGTGGAGGTAGAGGTTGCCGTAGGGCAGATCCAGCAGCGTCTCCCCTGCCAGGGTGGTAATGGACAGCCGCTTGTCACACAGAGACAGCATCCGGTCCCCGTTAACGGACAGGTCCAGCACCAGGCCGTCCCGTATGGTAATCTCTCCGGTTCGCTGAGCACTGGACAGGTCGTAGACCAGCAGCCGGCTGGCAAAGACGCCGTCCTGCACGTCCAGGCTCACCGCCACCAGGTTCCTCCCATCCTCCGTCACCACCGCGTCGCTGATGTAGCTGTCATAGGAATCAAAGTGAAAGAGCAGCTCGCCGGTCCTGTCATAAACCGACACCGACGCCTTATAGCCGCTCTTTTCCTCCGTCACCGCCAGGTAGTCTCCCTCGCTCATCCGGGCGGTGTAGTAGCACAGGCTTCCCTCAGTGCTCATGGTGCGGAGAATGCCCGCACGGTCCAAAACATAAAGGGTATTTCCGCCGGCATCACACACCGCCGCCTGCTCATCTCCCACAGACAGCACCGGGGCGGATAGGCTCACCGGGAGATCGTAAATCACCGTTCCGTCATCCTGAAGAAGCTGGATGCTGTTCGGCGTCACCACCAGCAAGTCCTCCCCCAGCATGGCGTAGCGGTTGGACTGGTCGGCGGCGTAGGTATAGAGATTGGCCGTCTCGCCGCTGCTGCCGTACATAAGCCAGCGGCGCAGAGAGGCAAAGTGGCGGCCGTCCTCCATGGTGGTGAGCACCACCACCGCCAGCACTGCCGCCAGCACCAGAAGAAGCGTCAGCCAACGGCGAAAGCCCGCCTTCTTCCCCTTCTCTTCCCCGGATTTCTTCTGCCCCTCTGCATTTCCCTCCGCGGAGGGCGGCAGAGCGGTTTTTTTCTCTTCCCTGCTATCCATTGAGCCGCTCATCCTCATACCACAATTTTGTCAGGTACAGCCCCCCCGGCGGCACCGTTGGGCCTGCCAGGGTCCGGTTTCCGCTGTCCAGAATTCTGGGAATATCCTCCGGCGACAGCTTCCCCTCGGCGGCATAGAGCACGGTGCCGGTGATAGCCCGCACCATATTATACAAAAAGCCGTTGGCGCATACCTTCAATTCCAGCAGGTCCCCGGCCCGGTCCACACGGCAGTAGTGGACCGTCCGCACGGTGGTCTTGGTCTCCGTCCCTACGCTGCGGACCGCACGAAAGTCGTGGGTGCCCTCAAAGGCCCGGGCCGCACGGTCCATCACCGCCTCATCCAGCCGCTTTGGGTAGAAGTAGGCCCGGTGGACATAGAAGGGGTTGCGGATGCGGGAGTTGAAGATGCGGTAGGTATACTCCTTTTTCAAGCAGGAGCCAATGGCGTTGAACTCCTCCGCCACGTCAAAGGCCCGGCAGACCACAATGTCCTCCGGCAGGCGGGTGTTCACCGCCAGGGGGATGCGGTCGGCGGGGATGGTGGAGGTGGTGCGGAAGTTGGCGATGTAGTGCTCGGCGTGGACCCCGGCGTCGGTGCGGCCGCAGCCCGTAACCTTTACCGGGTGGCCGCAGATCGTGGCCAAAGCCTTCTCCAGGGTCTCCGCCACAGTGATCTCCGTCTTCTGCACCTGCCAGCCGTGGTAGGCGGTACCGTTGTACATCAGCTTCAGCGCCACATTTCTCATGAAAAAACTCCTTGGGTGATTTTCATATGGGGTCGGAAGGTCACCGCATGATCTCCTCTTTCATCCCGTCGACGACCTCCAGGGCCCGCCGGGAGATCTCCGCGTTCTTGTTCCGCTTGCCCTTGACCTTATAGCCCAGTGGGGTGATGATGCCGAAGTTGACGTTCATGGGCTGGAAATGCTCCACGGACTGGTCTGAGATATAGAGGGCCAGGGCGCCGATGGCGGTCTCCCGGGGCAGGTCCAGGGGGGCCATCCCCCTGAGGCTCCGGGCTATCTCCACTCCCGCCAGGAAGCCGGAGGCGGCGGACTCCACATAGCCCTCCACGCCGGTCATCTGGCCGGCGAAGGCGATCCTGGGCTCCGTCCGCAGCCGGTAGTACCGGTCCAGGAGCCGAGGGGAATTCAGATAGGTATTGCGGTGCATGACGCCGTAGCGGACGTACTCCGCCTCCCGAAGGGCGGGGATCATGGAAAACACCCGCTTCTGCTCCCCGAACTTCAAATGGGTCTGGAAGCCCACCAGATTGTAGATGCTCCCCTCGGCGTTGTCCCGGCGGAGCTGCACCACGGCGTAGGGCTCCTTCCCGGTGGCCGGGTCCTTCAGGCCACGGGGCTTCAACGGCCCGTAGCGGAGGGTGTCCTCCCCCCGGCGGGCCATGACCTCCACCGGCATGCAGCCCTCGAAGACCAGCTTGTCCTCAAAGCCGTGGACCGGGGCCTCCTGGGCGTCACAGAGCTCCCGCCAGAAGGACCGGTACTCCTCCTCCGACAGGGCGCAGTTGATGTAGTCGGCGCTGCCCTTGTCGTACCGGGAGGCGAACCACGCCCTGGACATATCCACGCTCTCGTAGGTCACCAGGGGGGCGGCGGCGTCAAAGAAGTTGAGGGCGGAGCCCTCCCCGAAGCGGTCCTGCAGGTGCCGGGCCAGCTCGTCGCTGGTCAGAGGCCCGGTGGCCACAATCACCGGCCCCTCCTCCGGCAGAGAGGTGACCTCCTTCTCCACAACGGTGATGTTAGGATGGGAGCGGACCGCCCTTGTCACATAGGAGGAGAAGCCCTTCCGATCCACCGCCAGGGCCCCGCCGGCCTCCACCCGCGTGGCGTCGGCGGCCCGGAGGATCACGCTGTCCAGCCGCCGCAGCTCCTCCTTCAAAAGGCCCACGGCGTTCTCCAGCCCGGCCCCCCGGAGGGAGTTGGAGCAGACCAGCTCCGCGAAATCTTCACTTGTGTGGGCGGGGGTCATCTTCTTCGGCTTCATCTCCACCAGGGTGACGGCCAGCCCCCGCCGGGCCAGCTGCCAGGCCGCCTCGCAGCCCGCCAGACCGGCGCCGATCACAGTTACATTCATTGCTTTTCCTCTCTTCTCCCGAATGGCTGCCATTCTATTAGTTTGTGGGGGCTGCCCGCCCCCACGCCCCAGGGAAGGGGAGTTTCGCCCCCCGGGGCGAGTGACTTTTTCGACGCCGAAAAAGTCACCAAAAAGGCGCCGGGGACACCCCGGCCCCCGATTTTTTGCCCAATCGGTCTCTATCAGTGGGGGAAACTTCTCTGCCACTGAATTAGATTCTTTTTCTAATCTACAGCTTGGCGATCAACGATGCTTCGGCCTCCGGCCCTGTTAAAGAGTTCGATGTTTCTTTTTGTGCTTATCGAAACATTCTTCTTGAAACAACCCCTCGGGAGTATTCAGCATCAAACGAAATATTCATAGGATTTGCAGGGGGGGATTCCAAAGGGGGCAATGCCCCCTTTGTGTCGTCGCGGGGGTGGGGTTCATAGGGGAGGGACCCCATCGAAAGGGTCCCTTCCCTATGCGCCCTTAAGTGCCCAGGATGGGTATTGCCTACTTTTCCGGCGAGGGAAAAGTAGGCCGGGGTCTGGGGGCGGAGCCCCCATCAGGTACGGTGCCATGCGCTGGCACAGGCGAAGCAAAAACAGGGCTTGGAGCCGGAGGCCCCGAACGTCCCCCGCTCATTGGGCAGCGGCCTTCTTCGCCGTGGAAGAAGCTTTCTTCCCGGTGGAAGCCGCCTTTTTGGTGGCAGAAGCACTCTTCTTTGTGGAAGAGGCGCTCTTCTTGGTAGAGGCAGCCGTCTTCTTCGTCTCGGCGGAAGACACAGTCCCCTCTCCCTCAGCGGAGGAAGCGGCAGTCTTCTTCCGATAGCCTCCCCGCTTGTCCTCGGGCGTGAAGTTGGAACAGCTCTCGTTGATGCAGAAGGGCTTCTTGAACCCCTTGCCGGACTTCTTGAACATGGTCTGGCCGCACACCGGGCAGTCGTCCGCCACGGGCACGTCCCAGGTCATGAAATCGCAGCGCTTGCTCTCGTCCTTCTCGCTGTTGTGCTCGCAGCCGTAGTAGGCGTAGCCGTTGCGGCTGGTTTTCTTCAGAATGCGGCCCCCGCACTTGGGGCAGCGGCCGGGCATGGCGATGACCAGAGGCTTGGTAAAGGTGCACTCCGGGTAGCCGGGGCAAGCCAGGAACCGACCGAAGCGCCCGCTCTTGATGACCATCTGCCGTCCACAGACGTCGCACACCTCGTCGGAGACCTCGTCGGGGACCTTCAGCCGGACCCCCTCCAGGTCGTGCTCCGCCTGGTCCAGATGCTCCTTGAAGGGGCCGTAGAACTCCCGGAGCACCTCGTGCCACTCCTTCTTCCCCTCCTCCACGTCGTCCAGTTCCTTCTCCATGTCGGCGGTGAAGTGGGTGTCCACGATGTCGGAGAACTTATCCTCCATCAGGCCGTTGACCACCTCACCCAGGGGGGTGGGACGGAGGTACTTCCCCTCCTTGACCACATACTCCCGGTCCAGGATGGTGCTGACGGTGGGGGCGTAGGTGGAGGGACGGCCGATGCCGTTCTCCTCCATGGCCCGGATCAGGCTGGCGTCGGTATAGCGCGGGGGCGGCTGGGTGAAGTGCTGCTCCCGGTCGAAGCCCCGGCACTGCAGGCTCTGGCCCTGGGTGAGCTCCGGGAGCTTGGCCTCCTTCTCCTCCTTCTCCTCGTCCTTGCCCTCCTCGTAGACGGCGGTGTAGCCGGAGAACTTCAGGCTGCTGCTGGAGGCACGGAAACTGTGGCCCGCCGCCTCCACCTCCACAGACACGCTGTCGTAGACGGCGTTGGCCATCTGGCAGGCCAGGAACCGGCTCCAAATCAGCCGGTAGAGCCGGTACTGCTCCGAGGTCAGGTCCCCCTTGACCCGCTCAGGGGTCAAGGTCACGTCGCTAGGCCGGATGGCCTCGTGGGCGTCCTGGGCCCCGGCCTTGGTCTTGAACACCCGGGGGGCGCCGGGGTAATATCGCTCCCCATAGCGGCCGAGGATGAAGTCCCGGGCCGCCGCCTGGGCCTCGTCGCTCAGGCGCAGGGAGTCGGTACGCATGTAGGTGATGAGGCCCACGGTGCCCTCCCCGGAGATGTCCACGCCCTCGTAGAGCTGCTGGGCGATGGCCATGGTCCGCCGGGGGGTCATGTTCAGCTTCCGGCTGGCCTCCTGCTGAAGGGTGGAGGTGGTGAAGGGGGGCGAGGGGGAGCGCTGCTTGTCCTGGCGCTTCACGCTCTTGACGGAGAAGGGGGCGTGCTCCACGGCGGAGACCACCTGGTCAACCTCCTCCTGGGAGTTCAGCTCCCGCTTCTTTCCGTTCTCCCCGTGGTACCGGGCGGTAAAGGGGTTCTCCCCCTGGTTTCCAGTGGCGAGCTTTACATCCAGGGACCAGTACTCCTGGGGCTTGAACTCCGTGATCTCCTTCTCCCGGTCGCAGACCATCCGGGTGGCCACGGACTGGACCCGGCCGGCGGAGAGCCCCCGCCGGATCTTCTTCCACAGCAGGGGGCTGAGCTGATAGCCCACGATCCGGTCCAGAATGCGCCGGGCCTGCTGGGCGTCCACCAGGTCCTGGTCGATCTCCCGGGGAGCGGCGATAGACTCGTTCACCACCCGCTTGGTGATCTCGTTGAAGGTCACCCGCCGGGCCTTGTCGTCACTTAAGCGCAGAAGCTCCTTCAGGTGCCAGCTGATGGCCTCCCCCTCCCGGTCCGGGTCGGTGGCCAGGTACACATACTGGCTGTCCTTGGCGGATTTCTTCAAATCGCTGATGATGTCCTCTTTCCCCTTGATAGGGCGGTAGTTGGGTGTAAAATCGTGCTCCAGATCAACGCCCAAGGTGCTCTTGGGCAGGTCCCGCAGGTGGCCCATGCAGGCCTTCACCTGATAGCCGGGTCCCAGATACTTGCCGATGGTCTTGGCTTTGGCGGGAGACTCCACGATCACGAGACTCGTTTTTGCCATGCTTTTCCTCCTGGCGGCGCACGTTCCGCGCCGCATATTTGTCCGCCCGTGAGGCGGCGATTGATTTACTGAAAATTATTCTGCGGCCCGCTCCCCCGGCTGTCCGAGGGGGCAGACGTATTTACGGGGCGGCGTCCCGGCGGGACGCCGCGCCCTCATATCCTCTATATGCTGACGCGCTCCTCTTATGCCAGGGTCACGGCCAGGGTGAACCGCTTCCCCTCGCTCTGGATGACGATCCGGTCCAGCTCCAGCATGGTCAGGGCGGACAGCACCCGGCGGGTAGGGATCTGCGTCTCCTCGATGAGGTCGTCCACCTGGACCGTGCGGCCCTGGAGTGCGCGGACGATGCGGATCTGGTCGTCTGTAAGGCTGTGATCCCCACTGCTGAGGTCCAGCACCGGCAGGTCGGGGGCCTTCTCCTCCGCCTTCTCTGCCGGAGCGGCTGCCGGAGCCGTCCCCTCGGGCGGGCCGAACTTCGCCGGCTCCTCCTTGCGGATGCCCCGGATCTTGTGGGGGTAGCGGCCGACATAGTGACTGAGGATGTCCCAGGCGTCGGTGACCACACCGGCTCCGTCCCGGAGGAGCTTGTTGCTGCCGGCGCAGTGCCAGTCATCCATCTGGCCGGGCATGGCGAACACGTCCCGGCCCTGGTCCAGAGCCCGGCTGGCGGTGATCAGGGCGCCGGATCGCTCCGGGGCCTCCATGACCACCACCCCCAGGCTCAGGCCGCTGATGATCCGGTTGCGGACCGGGAAGTGGGACCCCTCGTGCTCCGTCCCCGGCGGGTACTCAGAGAGGATGGCGCCCCGGACGGCGATGTCCTCGTAGAGCCCCCGGTTCCGGGCGGGGTAGATGATGTCGTGTCCCCCGCCGATGACGGCCACCGTCAGCCCGCCGGCCCGGAGAGCGCCCCGGTGGGCGGCGGCGTCTCCCCCGGCGGCCAGGCCGGAGACCACCACGGCCCCCAGCCCCGCCAGCTGGAAGGCCAGCTTCTCCCCCATCTCCTGGGCGTAGGGCGAGGCCTTCCGGGTGCCCACCATGGCGATGGCTACCTCATCGTCCATGAGGGGCAGCCGTCCCTGGACGTACAGCACCAGCGGCGGATCGTAGATGTTCCGCAGGCGGTCGGGATACTCCGTATCCCGGAGGGTGAGGATCCGCAGTCCCAAACGGTCGCAGTCCCCCAGGATGCGGTCCGCCTCCTCCAGGGACTTCTCCTCCAGCCGGGCGGCGGCGGCCCGGGTCATGCCCTCCACCAGGAAGTATTCCCCGCTGTCGGCCCAGTAGACCTCCTCCGGCCCGCCGAAGTGTTCCAGAAGCCGGTTCTTCATCACGCCGCCCACGCCCGGGAGGCTGGCCAGCCACAGCCAGTACTTCAAAGACGCCATCCGATTCCCCCGCCTTTCCTTCTATCGCATTCATGTCTCATTTGTCAATTGCTCAGCTCTCCCGGTATCCTTCCCAGAGGAGAATGGCCGCGGCCACCGCGGCGTTCAGGGACTCGCACCGGGAGCTCATGGGGATCTTCACCGTGCCGCCGCAGGCGGCCAGAGCCTCCCCGCTCAGCCCCCGGCCCTCGCTGCCGATTAGGATCACCCCGCGGCTGAGGTCCGCCGCCCGGGCGTCCGCCGTGTCCTCCCGCAGGGCTGCGCCCCACAGGGGCAGATCGGCCTCCCGGAGCCGGGGCAGCAGCTCCCCCAGGGCGCAGGTCCATACCGGGCGGCGGAACACCGCCCCCATGGAGGCCCGGACCGTCTTGGGGCCGTAGGGGTCCGCGCAGCCGGGGAGGAGGATCAGGCCGTCGGCCTCGAAGGCGTCGGCGGAGCGGAGGATGGTTCCCACATTCCCCGGGTCCTGGACCCCCTCCAGCGCCAGATAGCGCCTGCCTGAAAGGACCTCGGGCAGGGACGTGTCCGGCCGCCGGGCCAGAAAAAGGGCCCCCTGTGGGGTCTCCATGGGGCTGACGGAGGCCATGACGTCCCGCGGGATCTCCACCAATCTGACCCCAGCCGGAAGCGGCGGCAGAGATATTCCCGGGGTAAAGACCACGCAGGTGAGGTCCGCGCCCCACCGCACCGCCTCCTCCAGCAGCTTGACCCCGTCCCCCAGGTACTCCCCGGCCTTTTCCCGGTAGGACCGGGAAGCGGACAGCTTGCGGATATGGGTCATCAAAGGGTTCGTTCGGCTGGTGATGCGCTCCGCCATAACCCCGCCTCCTCTCCCCGCCGGTCCCCGGCGGACATCTATAGACACAGGCCCCGCTGTCAGGGGACGGCGGCGGGGCCGTTCGCCGTGCTTTCACGCTGAAAGCAAAGTCCAAACTTAATTTACTATAGCACAGGCTTTTCCAAGATGCAAGCCACCAATCCGCTTGGGACCGGCGCTGGCCAGCCGGCATTGGTCACTCCCGCTCGCTGAGCAGGCTCATGAGCTGGGTCCGCCCCACGGCCAGCACCGCCAGGGCGCAGCCGATGAGGTAGCACACCAGGAAACCCGCCGCGGCCAGCCATCCGGCCCAGCCCGCCCCCGTGGCGGTGAGGACCAGTCCGCCCAGGACGCAGCCCAGCAGGGCCAGGGCCCCCTGCTCCAGGAAGAAGGAGCAGAACACCCGCCTCCGGGAGGCGCCCAGCCCCCGCATGATGGCGAACTCCATCCGCCGGCCGTTGACCATCAGCCAGGAGATGACGAAGCCCAGCAGTCCCACCGCCGCACACAGCACGGGGAGCAGGATCTGGCTGAAGGTGACATACCGGCCCAGCCCGCCCACTGTCTCCACAAAGCTCTGGTCCCGGAGGACCACTGTGGTGCGGTTCCGGGTCAGATCGCCCACCTGGCTGAAGGCCTGTCCCTCCAGGTAATCCCGGAGGTCCTCCAGCTGCCGGGGGCTGGCCAGGGTGAAGCGGCAGGTGGAGAAGGTGGTGGTGGAGTAGAAATAGGCGTCCCGGCCCGCCTTGTCGGAAAAGCTGGAGCTGGTGGTGAGCCTCTCCCCATCCGCCACGGGGGCCTCTTCCCCTGTGATCCAGGACGGGTCGCACCAGAAGGACAGGGGAACATAGATCTCCCGCTGACTGGCGCTCCCGCTGTACGCGCCAACGATCTGGAAGCTGAGGACGAGGTCATGATCCTGATCTCTGATCTCCATCCGGACCTGCATCTCAAACGTGTCCCCCAGCTCCAGGCCGCGCTCTTCCAAAAAGCCTTGGCTCACCAGGCAGGGGTAGGTCAGCCACTCTGATGCGCCTGAGTAGGAGACCGGATACCCCTGCCAATAGGACATGCAGTCAAGGATCGAGTAATAGTCTGAGCCTCTCAAAAAACTCTCATCCCAGCCCTCCAGCCATTCCACCTGGGGCGCATCGCCGTAGTAAAAGGCAGGGGCGGCGGACAGTCCATTAAGGGCCACCAGCTCCGGCTGCTGGCGGATCCAGGCGCTGCGGGTCTCCTCGGCAAAGCCGCCGGCGCCGAAGGTTGGCATCTCCCCGTCGAACCAGTAATGCCATCCCAGGCTCACCGACAGGTCGGAGAGCATGCCGGAGTTCCACAGCAGCCGGGCATTGGGGGCGGAGACCGTTAGATCGGTGGACTGCCGGCCGTTGGCGCTGGTGACCTGGCCGGTGAGCTGGGCGGTGTCGTACAATCGGTCGATCTGGCCGCTCCAGATGCTGGCGCTGGCCGACAGCAGCCCCAGCAGCAGAGCCAGCACCAGGGCCGACGCGGGCACCACGGTGGAGCGCCACCCGCCCCGCCGGGCGGAGAGCAGGGCGAACCGGGGCGCGCCGCCCCCGGCGGTGGAGGTTCCGCCCTTGGGCACCCGGACAGAGGTCCTGCCCCGCTTAGGGGCGGTCTGTTTCCTGGCCTGGCGCAGGAAGAACAGGCACAGCGCCAGGGCCAGGGCCACCGTGAGCAATAAGATGAGCAGGGTGAACAGGATGGTCCGCCCCCTGGCCCGGAGGGTGGAGCGGATGCCGTTTCGGATGATCATGCCCTCACCCCCGTTCGCCCACCGCCAGGCCGTCCCGCAGCTCCAGCACCCGGTCCGCCCGCTCGGCCAGCCCCTGGTCGTGGGTGACCAGTACAACGCAATAGCCGGACTCGTGGGCCAGCCCTTGAAGGATGGAGAAGATGTTCTCCCCGTTGGCGGTGTCCAGGTTGCCGGTGGGCTCGTCCGCCAGCAGGATCTTGGTGTCCATCCCTAGAGCCCGGGCAATGGCCACCCGCTGCTGCTCGCCGCCGGAGAGCATGGTGGGGTAGCGGTCCAGAGCCTGGGCGGGCAGACCCACCCGCTCCACCAGCTGAGCGGCCCGACCCTTGGCCTCTTTGGCCTTCATGCCCCGCAGCTCCATGGGGTACATGACGTTTTCCGCCACCGTGAGCAGGGGGAACAGCCGGAAGCTCTGGTAGATCACCGCCACCTTCTCCCGGCGGTACTGCTCCAGCTTCATCTGGGCGGTGGACACCCCCTCGCACAGCACCTCCCCCTCGGTGGGCAGGTCCAGCCCCGCCATCAGGGACAGCAGGGTGGTTTTGCCGCTGCCAGACTTGCCCACGATGGCGTGGACCCGTCCGGTATCAAAGCCGTGGGTGATGCCCTTGAGGGCCTCCACCTTCTGATACTGGGTCTGGTAGGTGTAGCGGACGTCCCGCAGCTGCAGAATATCCATGGCGATTCCTCCTTCTATTCTCGCGCGTCTCGCAGCCTCGCAGCTTTTTGTTCAATTTCACAAACAATCCGCGCAACATTTATATATATTGTCAATACTCCGGACACCGAAAAACGCGCAGCCCCACCTCGCACGGTGGGAAATGCGCGGGGTGGGGCTGATCATGGTTACGGGGCAGCTACAGCTGGGCCCGGTAGGCGTCGGCGGCGGAGAGCAGCTCCTCCGCCCCGGCCAGCATGGCGGGGGTGGGGTCGGCTCCGCCGGTGAGGCGGGCCAGCTCCAGACGGCGGCCGTCCCGGTCCAGCTCCGTCACGCTGGTGTAGGTCCTGCCGCCCCGCTCCCCCTTCTCCACAGAGAAGTGGCTGTCCGCCATAGCGGCCAGCTGAGGCAGGTGGGTGACGCACAGCACCTGCTTGCGGCGGCTGACCTGGGCCAGCTTCTCCGCCACACGCTGGGCCGCCCGGCCGGAGACCCCGGTGTCCACCTCGTCGAAGACCAGGGTGCCGATAGCCTCGTTCTCCGCCAGCACGTTCTTCAGCGCCAGCATGATCCGGGCCAGCTCGCCGCCGGATGCCACCTTGCTGATGGGCCGCAGCTCCTCCCCTACGTTGGCGGACATGAGGAAGCGCACCACGTCCACCCCGGTGGGGTCCGGCTCCTTCTCCCCGAAGACGATGGAGAACCGGACCCGGGGCATGTCCAGCTGCCGCAGCTCGTCCTGGATGCGCCGCTCCAGCTCCTTGGCCGCCGCCTTCCGGGCGTCGGAGAGGAGGGCCGCGGCCTTCATCACCTGCTCCCGTTCCCTGGCCAGGGACTTCTCCAGCCGCTCCACCGTGTCGGAGGCGAAGGTGATCCGGTCCAGCTCCTTCCGGCACTGGTCCAGGTAGTCCAGCATATCCTCCACCGTGGCGCCGTACTTCTTCTTCAGCCGGTAGAGCTGGTCCAGCCGGCTCTCCAAATTGTCCAGCTCCTGGGGGGAGAACTCCATGGCGTCGGCCATGTCCCGCAGGGTCTCCGACACGTCGTAGGCCTCGGACTGGAGGTCCTCCAGGCGGCTGTGGAGACCACCCAGCTCCTCCGTGATGTTCCGGGCGGGGGCCAGGGCCGCCGCCGCCTCCCGGAGGGCGCTGACCGCCCCGCCGCCGTCGTCGCCGCCGGAGAGGCACCAGAGGGCCCCCTGGACGGCGGACATGAACTTCTCGCTGTTGCGGAGCAGGTCCCGCCGCTGGCGGAGAGTCTCCTCCTCCCCTGCCTTCAGCTCCGCCCGCTCCAGCTCACCGATCTGGAACTGGAGGCTGTCCATCCGCCGGGCCTTCTCCGCCTCGTCCATCTGGAGGGAGCGGATCTTCCGCCGGGTCTCCTCCATGGCGGCGTAGCAGTCGCCGTAGGTGGCCAGATACCCCTCAACACGGCCAAAGCTGTCCAGGTAGGACTCGTGCTGCTCCTCATCCAGAAGCTGCTGTCCGTCGTGCTGGCCGTGGATATTCAGCAGGGCGGCGCCCAGGCGGCGGAGCTGGGCCACAGTCACCGGCCGGCCGTTGACCCGGCAGGCGTTCCTGCCGTCGGCGTAGATCTCCCGCTGGAGGAGGAGCTCCCCCTCCCCGGCGTCCAGGCCGCACTCCCGGAGGACAGGCATCTCCGGCACGGCGGAGAACACCGCGCTGACAAAGGCCTTTGCCGCGCCGGTTCGGATCAGCTCCCGGCTGGTCCGCTGGCCCAGTACCGCCCCCATGGCGTCGATGACGATGGATTTCCCGGCGCCTGTCTCGCCGGTGAGGGCGTTGAAACCGGGGTGAAAGGTGATGTCAGCCTCCTCGATCACGGCGATATTTTCAATATGGAGCAGGTCCAGCATGGATGAAACCCCCATTCCGCCGCCGCGCGGCATACTTACGGCCCGTCTCTTGGGGCCGTCCCAAAACTGCGAAAGCCCGGGGACCCCGACAGGGCCTCCAGGCGCGCGTCGCACTATTTCAGCATCTCGTGAATCTCGTCGCAGAAGCTCTGGGCAGACTCACTGTCCCGCAGGACCAGCAGGGCCGTGTCGTCCCCGGCCAGGGACCCCACCAGGTAGGGGATGTTCATATTGTCCATGGCGGAGGCGGCGGCGTTGGCCAGGCCGGGCATGGTCTTGATGACCACCAGATTCTGGGCGTAGTCCACGCTGACGATGCTCTCCCGGAAGATGGTGCGCAGCTTGTCGGCCACGTTCAGCCGGCTGCGCTGGACAGACACGGCGTAGCGGTACTGCCCCCGCCCGATGGGCTCTTTGATGAGGTGGAGCTGCTTGATATCCCGGGAAATGGTGGCCTGGGTACACCGGATGCCCTCCTCCTGCAGACGCTGCTGGAGCTGCTCCTGGGTATCAATAGACTCCCGCTCAATGATCGCGAGGATTTTCGCCTGGCGGTCATTCTTCATTGCCGATTCCTCCTGTCATTTTCATTCGTAGGATTTGATAGATACTCTTGTCGGTCAGCCGCAGAAGCTCCGTCTCATACCGGGAGCGGCACACGCGGACTTTATCCCCCTGGCGCAGGGAGAAGGCTTTGCCGCCGTCCACCGACAAAAACGCCTGCTTGCGGTTGGCCTCCGCCGGGGCCACGGTCACCGTCCCCGCGGCGGAGAGGACAAAGGATTTGGAAAAGACTGTGTGGGCGCAGATGGGGCTGATGACGAAGTTCTGGGCTGTGGGCTCTACCACCGGGCCTCCGGCGGAGAGAGAGTAGCCGGTAGACCCGGTTGGGGTGGCCACCACCACTCCGTCACCGGAGAAAATCCCCAGCCGCTCCTCCCCGGCGCTGACCTGAAGGCGGATGACACGGGCCACCGCCCCCTTGGACACCACCGCGTCGTTGAGGGCGCTGTTCTGGTAGACGGTCCGCCCCTCCCGGAGGACGCTCACATCCAGCATCATCCGCTTTTCCCGGCGGTAGCGGCCCCGGGACAGCTCCTTCAGCAGCCCCATCTCCCCCACCTCCAGGTCGGACATAAACCCCAGGCTCCCCAGGTTCACCCCCAGCACGGGAACGCCCCGCATGGCGGAGGCCCGAGCCAGGTGGAGGATGGTGCCGTCACCGCCGAAGGCGATGAGGAGGTCGGCGGAGCGCAGCTCCTGCTGCAGCGGCCGGCAGGCCACCCCGAACTGCCCCTCCCCGCCCTCGGGCTTGAAGGGCAGGCAGTACACCGTCTCCAGCCCCACGGACCGGAGGATGCCCTCCGCCTCCTTGGCGGCGGCCAGGCCCTTATCCCGGTAGGGGTTGGGGCACAGAATCACTTTTTTCACTCTCCCACCTCCTCCAGCGCGCCGTGAGAGGCCGCCACCAGGGCGGCCAGATCGAAGCTCCGCTCCTCCCACGCTCCCCGGCGCAGATGGCCAAGATATTCAATGTTTCCCTCCGGGCCACGGATGGGGGAGTATGTCAAATCAACGACTGTAAAGCCGCTGTCCTTGGCATGGTCCAGGAACCGCTCCAGCACCTCCCGGTGGACCGCCGGGTCACGGACCACGCCCTTTTTGCCCACCTTCTCCCGACCGGCCTCGAACTGGGGCTTGATGAGGCAGACCACCTCCCCCTCCTGCCGGAGCACCGAAGCCACGGCGGGCAGGATCAGCTTCAGAGAGATGAAGCTGACGTCGATGGAGGCGAAGTCCGGCTCCTCGGGAATGATCTCGTGGCCGAGGTAGCGGGCGTTGGTCCGCTCCAGGCACACCACCCGCTCGTCGCTCCGCAGCTTCCAGGCCAGCTGGCCGTAGCCCACGTCCACGGCGTAGACCCTGGCCGCGCCGTTTTGCAGCATACAGTCGGTGAAGCCGCCGGTGGAGGCGCCCACATCCATGCACACTTTGCCGGTAAGCCGGATGGGCCAAAGGGCCATGGCCTTCTCCAGCTTCAGCCCGCCCCGGCTGACGTAGCGCAGGGCGCCGCCCCGGATCTCCACCTGGGCGTCCTCCGCCACAGGGGTCCCGGGCTTGTCCGCCTTCTGGCCGTTCACATATACCAGGCCGCTCATAATGGTGGCCTGGGCCTTCTGCCGGCTCTCCTGGAGACCTCGAGTCACCAGAAGCACATCCAGCCGCGTCTTTTTGCTCATTCTCGCACCTCGCTGTATCCATACTTTTTCTTGAAAGAAAAAGTATCAAAAAGAACTTTTTACGCGAAACTCCGTTTCGCTTTTGTTTACGACTTGTTCGTGAATTTCCTCAGCTATGATCCATAAGCGAAACGGAGTTTCGCGCAAAAGTTTCCTTTGCTTCTTTCCTTTTCAAAGGAAAGAAGAGATTGCCTCCAGCACCGCTGCGGCAACGGCTTGCGCGTCCAGACCTGCCTGGCGGCGGAGCTGTGCCACGGTGCCCTGGCCGACGAAGCGGCTGCCCAGGTTTTTCAGGATCACCGCCTTGGGAGCGATCCCCGCCTGGGCGGCAGCGGCGGCCAGCCACTGTCCCACAGAACCGTTCTCAAAGCAGTCCTCCAGCACCAGCAGCCGCCCAGTGCGGCGGAGGGAGTCCAGCACCGTCTCCGCATCCAGGGGTGCGATGGTGTTGAGTTTGATGATCTCGGCGGACACGCCCCGCTCCGAGAGCAGGTCTGCCGCCGTCAGGACCTCGTCCATGAGGGTACCGTAGGAAACCATCGTGATGTCCGTCCCCCGGCGCAGAACAGCGGAGGGACTGCCGTCCCAGTCCGGGAAGGGGCGTACCTCCCCGCCCCGGGGATAGCGGACGGCCACGGGGCCATCCATGGCCAGGGCGGCCCGGAGCATGGTCCGCAGCTCCTGGAAGGAGGCGGGGCACAGCACGGTGAAACCGGGGATCTGGGTGAGAAACCCCACGTCCTGACAGCCGTGGTGGGTGGCGCCGTCGGCCCCCACCAGGCCGGCCCGGTCCACCGCCAGCACCACGTGGAGACCCTGGAGGGCCACGTCGTGGATGAGCATATCGTAGCTCCGCTGTAGAAAGCTGGAGTATACGGCGAAGACCGGGATCATCCCCTGCTTGGCCATGCCGGCGGCCATGCTGACCGCGTGGCCCTCGGCGATGCCCACGTCGAAAAACCGCTTGGGCCAGGCGGCGGCGAACTCCTGCAGGCCGGTGCCCGGCCCCATGGCGGCGGTGATGGCGCAGATCCGCTTGTCCTCCCCCGCCAGCTCCACCAGCTCATGGCCAAAGATATAGGAAAAGTCCGGGGCCTGCTGGGAGGGAATCCCCAACGCAGGGTCAAAAGGCGGCACCCCGTGGCACCGCTCCGGCTGCTCCTCCGCCGGGAGGTACCCCTTTCCCTTCTGTGTCAGCACATGGACCAGCACCGGGCAGTCCAGCTCCCTGGCCCACGCCAAAACCGAGGAGAGCTGCTCCACATTGTGCCCATTCACCGGCCCCAGATAGGTAAAGCCCATGTCCTCAAACATAGAACAAGGGTAGAGGGCTTTTTTCAGGTTGGTCTTGATCCTGTGGTTGAACCGGTACAGGGCCCGTCCGCCGGGAAGGCGGTCCATAACGGCGTGGTACCACTTCTTGAACCGGTAGTAGCCGGGCCGCAGCCGCAGGCGGCCCAGATGGACCGCCACGCCCCCTACATTGGGGTCAATGGACATGCCGTTGTCGTTGAGGATCACAACCAGGGGCTCCCCGGAGGCCCCGGCGTCGTTGAGTCCCTCATAGGCCAGGCCGCCGGTCATAGCTCCGTCGCCGATCAGGGCCACCACGGAGTAGTCCGCCCCGGCCAGGGTCCTGGCCCGGGCCATGCCCAGGGCCACAGAGACGGAGTTGGAGGCGTGGCCCGCCACAAACGCGTCATGGATGCTCTCACCTGGCTTGGGAAAGCCGGCCAGGCCCTCAAACTGGCGCAGCGTGGAGAAGAGCTCCCGCCGCCCGGTGAGGGCCTTGTGGACATAGCACTGGTGGCCCACGTCGAACACCAGCCGGTCCCGGGCGGTGTCGTAGACCCGGTGGATGGCCACCGTCAGCTCCACCGCCCCCAGGTTGGAGGCCAGATGCCCGCCGGTGCGGGCCACACTCTCCACCAGGAACCGGCGCAGCTCGTCGCACAGCAGCGCCAACTCCGCCCGCTTCAGTTTTTTTACATCCTCCGGGGACGTGATCCGTTCCAGGATCAAGAGATCACCTCTCTATTTATGTCTGGAAAAAACGTGAAGCACCCGGCCTACAATCTGCAGCACCGCCGTGCTCTTCTCAATGGCAAAGGTCTTTCCCACAGCCTTTCCGCCGATGGTCAGCCCCGACACCAGGGCCGTCACAGCCAGGGACGTCCCCACCGACGCCAAGCTGAAGGTCTCCTGCAGCCGCAGGACAATCACGGCGGCGGTGGTTCCGCTGACGATGCCGCAGATGTCCCCCACCACGTCGTTGCAGAAGCTGGAGACCTGGTTGGCCCGGCGGATCAGCCGCAGCGCCTCCCGGGCCCCCGGCACCTTCCGGGCCGCCATGGAGTGGAAGGGCCGCTCGTCCGAGGCAGTCACCGCCACGCCAACAATATCAAAGACAATGCCCAGCAGGATAAAGAAGGCCAGCACACCGCAGGCCAGAATCAGCCCGGCACTCTCCAGCACCTCGCTGGAAAGCAGGCTCAGCACCGCCGAGATCGCAATGGACAGGAAGAATACTTTCACCGCCCAGGGAGTTCCCTTCCGTCTGGCCTTCTGTGCCGGACGTCTCCTACCGCCGTCCCCCTCCAAAAAATTGTCCCCTTTCCACTTAATATCTACACAGCAAATATCCGTCCCCTGCCCGGCGACGGATACGGATCGTCTATCTGCGCTAAACGGCGGCGGCAGGCAGAGTAAATCTTACGGCTTAGGTGCGGGTAGGCTTTCCCCGGTGCGCGCCTGTCGTTGCCGATCAGGTGGTTTCCCTTTCAGCGCCCCGCCGCGGCGTTGCCCCTCCGCGGGACCCGATTGCCACTGAGTCCGCACTGCAATCCCCTGTCTGCCCAGTGACGACAGCCTAGGTGTTTTCCACCACAGTCAAACCGCTTCTTAGCCTCTTTTGCAGCCATGGTTTCACAGAGCGATCCAGGCCCTTCCCTGGCCGGGGAAGAGGCCGGGTTGTTCTCCGATCCGCCATACCCACGCAAGGCAGGCTACTCTGCACACAGCGTTACGGCTCCAAGGCCGGGTAGCACCGCAATACAGGTTCACCCTGAGCCGTACAGAGGTCGAATTACCACAGGGGAGTACGCCCATGCACGCGAACAGGTCTCCACGAGGGCAGGGTCGGCCTCCCTATGCCATTAGGGAACGCCCTACCCCCGCAAGCGCGAGAAAAACCGCGCTTTCCGCTCAGCACCCACCCCAAACTGGGCGTAAGAAGCAGGCACCAAGGGTTTCACAGGTATGCCCTTTAAAGGATTTTTAGGCCCTTCTTCAGAAGCGGCAGAGCTGACTAGGATACTGCGCCGCCGTTAGCGAAAGCAGTATACCACAGTTCCCCTGGATATTCAAGGGAATATACAAAATTTTTTGCATATTTACAGACTAATCCTCCCATCCCCACCGCGCCGGGACGGAGAAATAACGCCTTGCAATCCCGGGAAATCCATGGTACACTTCTACCCGGCCTTTTTGACAAGAGCCTGTTGACTTGACAAATTTAAAATCCAGTTTTGATAGAAAAGAGTGTTGTTATGGATCTGTTTTCCATATACGAGAGCCTGGGCGTCAGCCGGGCGGTGTACGACAGAGGCGAGGCGGTGCTGGCGGGACTGACAGACCGGTTCCGGGCCATCGACCAGGTGGCGGAGTATAACCAGGCCAAGGTCCTGGCCGCCATGCAGGAACACCGCATCGGCGCCAACCACTTTGCCGCCACCACCGGCTACGGCTACGACGACGACGGACGGGACCGCCTGGAGCGGGTCTACGCCAGCGTGTTCCACAGCGAGGCCGCCCTGGTCCGGCCCCAGATCACCTGCGGCACCCACGCCCTAACGGTGGCTCTCAGCGCCAATCTGCTGCCGGGGGACGAGGTCCTCTCCCCGGTGGGGGCGCCCTACGACACCCTCCAGGAGGTTATCGGCATCCGCCCCTCCCCCTGCTCCCTGGCGGAGTACGGCGTCACCTACCGGCAGGCGGACCTGCTGCCCGACGGCTCCTTCGACTACCCGGCCATCCGCTCGGCCATCAACGAGCGAACCAAGCTCGTCACCATCCAGCGCAGCAAGGGCTACGCCACCCGCCCCTCCTTCTCCGTGGAGCAGATCGGGGGGCTGATCCGGTTCTGCAAATCCGTGAAGCCCGACGTGATCTGCATGGTGGACAACTGCTACGGTGAGTTTGTGGATGTCATCGAACCCACCGACGTGGGGGCGGACATGGCCGTAGGCAGTCTCATCAAAAACCCCGGCGGCGGGCTGGCCCCCATCGGCGGGTACATCTGCGGCACCCGGACCTGCGTGGACCGGTGCGCCTACCGCCTCTCCGCCCCGGGCCTGGGCCAGGAGGTGGGGGCCAATCTGGGTATCCTACCCGCCTTCTACCAGGGCTTCTTCCTGGCCCCCACTGTCACCGCCGGGGCTCTGAAGGGAGCCATCTTCGCCGCCGCGCTCTACGAGGGTCTGGGCTTCCGCTGCGTCCCCTCCGCCGGGGAGGCGCGCAGCGACATCATCCAGGCGGTGGAGCTGGGCAGCGAGGCGGCCATGCTGGCCTTCTGCAAGGGCATCCAGGCCGCCGCTCCGGTGGACAGCTTCGCCGCCCCCATTCCCGGGGACATGCCCGGCTATGAGAGCAAGGTCATCATGGCCGCCGGGGCCTTCGTCCAGGGCAGCAGCATCGAGCTCAGCGCCGACGGCCCCATCCGCCCCCCCTATGCGGTCTACTTCCAGGGGGGCCTGACCTGGCAGCATGCCAAGCTGGGGATCCTGATGTCTCTGCAGAAGATGGCGGAGGCTGGGCTGGTCAGCCTGTAACATCCTTTTCCGTGGGCCCCGCCCCCGGGCCCCGGGGTACTTTTCCCTCGCCGGAAAAGTACCCAAAAGGGCGCATAGGGAGGCTGCCGCCCCCCTATGTACCCCCTTATGTTGGGTTTATATCGCCGCGGCTGCTAGCTGTCTTTCGATGGTGTCTGTCGCCGCGCCGGTCGATTTCGCCTCTGACCAGCAGACGAGCCCTCCAGTCCCACCCCTTCCGGTGGCCTGGAGGGCTCTGTTTTATTCTGCGTAAATGTTTTCGTGCGCCTCACGCAGAATGCTTCGTCAAGCACCAATAGATAGCGGTACCCCTTTCACAGGGCCGGAGGCCGAAGCATCGCTAACCGCCAAACTATAGATTAGAAAAAGAACCTAATTCAGTGGCAGAGAAATCTCAAATCTGCTAGAGACTGATTAGGAAAAGGAATCCAAAACCATGGGTTTTGGCGGTTTTTCGGTTCACTTTTGGGCGTCCAAAAGTGAACCGCGGGGTACGGGGGCGCGTAGCCCCCGCTACAATTCTCCGGTCCGGGCCGGGCAGGCCCCATAGGCCATCGAATCGAATGGCAGTCATTCGGAGGAAAACGCCCCCACTTACAGCATGGGAATGATCAGCCCCGCCAGCATGGTCAGCACCAGCAGGCCGATGATGACACGGGCGACGATCTTGGTCCACTTCTGGCTCATTTGCTTCCCTCCTCATCCAGGATCTTTTTGATGGCCTTCTCAGCCTTGCTCCGGGGCAGCATCAGCTCGTGGCCGCACCGCTCGCACCGCAGCTTGATGTCCATCCCCACCCGCAGCACGGTCCAGACCTTGCCTCCGCAGGGATGCTGTTTTTTCAGCTCAACTCTCTGATTCAAGCGCAGATCCATATAAATCTCTCCCCAATATTTCAACGGTCAAGCACCACGGCGCATACACTGGACTATCAAAAAAGGATAGGACGGTGTATCGCCATGCGCAGAACTTGTTACCTGCCGGAGGGCGTCGGCCCCCTCTTTCCCGACCACCAGTCTCTGGCCGCCATCCGTGAGGCCATGGAAAGCCAAGCGGTGCTGGAGGGCATGGCGGTCCGCTGCGACAGCCGGCGAGACCTCCACATCCGCTTCGGCGGCTGGGAGGGGGTGATCCCCCGGCAGGAGGCCGCCCATCCGGCCATCAGCGGGGCGGAACGGGATATCAGCGTGCTCTCCAGAGTTGGCAAGCCAACATGCTTTACAATCACTGACATATCAGTAGACGGCGGAGGAAAGCCCCGGCTGCTGCTCTCCCGCCGCCGGGCCCAGGAGCAGGCTATGGCCTGGCTGCTGGAGAACGCTGTCCCCGGCGCGGTGATCCCCGCCCGGGTCACCCACCTGGCCTCCTTCGGAGCCTTCGTGGACATCGGCTGCGGGGTGATCTCCCTGATCCCCCTGGCCTGCCTCTCCGTGTCCCGGGTCAGCCACCCCAGAGACCGTCTGGCCCCGGGCCAGGACGTGCTGGCGGTGGTCACAGCCGTGGACCGGGACCGCCGGCGCTTCTCCCTGAGCCAGAAGGAGCTGCTGGGCACCTGGCTGGAGAACGCGGCGGACTTCGCCCCCGGGGACACGGTCCCCGGCGTGGTCCGCTCCGTTCAGGACTACGGCGTCTTCGTGGAGCTGGCCCCCAACCTCTCCGGTCTGGCGGAAGGGCGGACGGCGGTCCAGCCTGGGGAAGCTGTGGCGGTATACATCAAATCCATCCGCCCGGCGGGGCACAAGATCAAGCTCCAGATCGTCCAGAGCCTGGGTCCCGCCCCGGCCCCCGGCCCCCTCCGGTACTTCATCACCGACGGGACGGTGGAAAACTGGGCCTATTGACCCGTTTCCTTGATCTTCTCCCAGTAAACCCGGGCGGCCTGCTCCGTCTTGTTGTCCCCGTAGCGGTAGTAGGTGGTCCCTGTCAGCTCGTCGGGCAGATACTGCTGCCGGACCCAGTGTCCGGGGTAGTCGTGGGGATACAGGTAGTTCTGATCCCGCTCCTGGCCGGTGGTATCCACGTGGACGTTTTGCAGCTCCCGTGGAACGCTGCCGGTGCGGCCGGCCTTCACGTCCGCCCAGGCCGCGCCGATGGCGCTGACCACGCTGTTGGACTTGGGGGCGGTGGCCAGGAGCACCGCCGCCTGGGCCAGAGGGAGCTGGGCCTCCGGGAGCCCCAGCTGCATGGCGGTGTCCACGCAGGCCTTCACGATGGAGATGGCCTGGGGATAGGCCATCCCCACGTCCTCGCTGGCGGAGCACAACAGCCGCCGGCAGGGGGTGATCAGGTCCCCGGCCTCCAGGAACCGGGCCAGGTAGTGCAGCGCCGCGTCTGGGTCGCTGCCCCGGAGGGACTTCATCAGGGCGGAGGCCATGTCATACATGGCGTCTCCGCCCTTGTCATAGCGCATGGCGCTGCGCTGGGCCACCTGCTGGGCGTCGGAGACGGTGAGGACCAGGGCCCCGTCCTCCACCTGGGCGGCCTCATAGAGCAGCTCCACCGCGTTCATGGCCTTCCGCACGTCCCCGCCGCAGGCGTGGGCAATGTAGTCGGGCACTCCCTCCTCCCACCGCAGGGGGAGCGGGCTCTCCTCCCCCACCAGACGCAGGACCCGCTCCACGGCGGGGCGGACCTCATCGGCGGTGACGGGCTTGAACTCAAAGACCGTGCTCCGGCTGAGGAGGGCGGCGTAGACGTAGAAATAGGGGTTCTCCGTGGTGGAGGCGATGAGGGTGATGGACCCGTTCTCCATAAACTCCAGGAGGGACTGCTGCTGCTTCTTGTTGAAGTACTGGATCTCGTCCAGGTACAGCAGCACGCCGCCGGGGGCCATCATGGTCCCTACATCCCCGATGATGTCCTTGATGTCCTGGAGGGAGGCGGTGGTGGCGTTGAGCTTGTAGAGGGTGCGGTGGGTCCGCTTGGCGATGATGTTGGCGATGGTAGTCTTCCCGGTACCGGAGGGGCCGTAGAAGACCATGTTGGCGTCGGTCCCCTTCTCAATGAACCGGCGCAGCAGGGCGTTGGGGCCCAGCAGATGCTTTTGACCCACGACCTCGTCGATGGTTTGCGGGCGGATGCGGTCCGCCAGGGGACGATCCATAGGGGCCCCTCCTTTCCTTCCAGTAACGCGCCGCCCACAGGCTTCAGCCTGGGGCGTTTCTTGTTTCCGACCCGGCCGAAGCGGGCACAGTAGGTATCATACCACAACTTTTTCCATTTGCACAGAAAAATTTGCTGTGGTACCAGCGGCGGCGGATTTGATCGTCCGACCATGCTTTTGTCCAGCCGCCGCAAGCCCTCTTGACAGGCCGCGCAATGACCTGATAAGATACTGCTGGCCCCCGATGCCAGCTACCCGAGGACACCCGGCGGCCACACATTGATTGGAGGTCGTCTATGCGCAGCAGAGAAATCTCTCCGGCACGTTTTGTCATCCTGCTCCTTCAGGGCGCCATCATCGGCACCGGCGCGATCCTTCCGGGGATCAGCGGCGGGGTGCTCTGCGTGGCCTTCGGGCTCTACGAGCCTATGGTGGGCCTTTTCGTCCACCCATTCCAATCCCTCCGAAAGAACTACAAGCTGTTCATTCCCGTTCTGCTGGGCTGCGGCGCGGGCTTCCTGCTGCTGGCCCGGGCGGTGGAGTACCTGCTGACCGTGGCGGCGGTGAGCACCATCGCCCTCTTCGCCGGGCTCATTGCCGGGACCATCCCCAGCCTGATGAAGCGGTCCGAGGCCAGCGACCACAGCGCCGGCTGGAGCAGCTTCGTCCTCTCCCTGATCGTCTCCTATCTCCTCTTCCACCTACTGGACAGCGCCACAGGGGGCAGCATCCAGCCCAGCTGGGGCTGGTACCTGTTCTGCGGGGTGGTGTGGGCCTTCAGCATGATCCTGCCGGGGCTCAGCTCCTCCTCCCTCCTGCTCTTCATGGGCCTGTACCAGCCCATGGCGGAGGGGATCGCCCACCTGGATTTCGGTGTGCTGGTGCCGCTGCTGCTGGGCTTTGTGGCCACGCTGCTCCTGTGCGCTCGGGCGGTGGACAGGCTGATGCAGAACCATTACGCCCTGGTCAGCCGGGTCCTGCTGGGCTTCGTGATCTCCTCCACTCTGACCATCCTGCCCCTGTCCTTCGCCAGCGCAGGCCAGGCGGCCGCGGCCGCGGCCTGCTTTGCCGCCGGGTTCGCCGGCGCCTGGGCCATGGAGCGGGCCAGGGACCGGCGGCCGGCTGACCCCATGTAAGCTACGAATTGGAGGAAAACAGGCATGGACAAAAAGAACCTTGTCATCCGTCGGGAAACCCCCGCCGACTACGCCGCCGTGGAGCACCTCACCCGGGAGGCGTTCTGGAACGTCTACCGCCCCGGCTGCACGGAGCACTATGTGGTCCACATCCTCCGGAATGATCCCAGCTTTCTTCCGGAGCTTGACCTTGTGATGGAAAAGGACGGCCAGCTGATCGGGCACATTTTGTATGTCCGGGCCAAAATCCTGTCGGACGACGGCCGGGAGGTCCCCGTGATGACCTTCGGCCCCATCAGCATCCGCCCGGACCTCCAGCGGCAGGGCTTTGGAAAGCACCTGCTGGACCGGTCTATGGAACATGCGGCGGCTCTGGGGGCGGGGGCGCTGTGCATCGAGGGGAACATCGCCTTCTACGGCAGGTCGGGCTTTGTGCCCGCCCATACCCTTGGCATCCGCTGCCACGGCCAGCCGGACCAGTCCCCCTACTTCCTGGCCAAGGAACTGAGGGAGGGTTATTTGTCCGGCGTCACCGGTGTATACCACACCCCGGCGGGCTATTTCATCGACGAGGCGGAGGCGGAGCGCTTTGACGCCGCCTTCCCGCCCAAAGTAAAATTAAAGCTTCCAGGGCAGCTCTCTGAGTGAAGACCGAAGCAGCGGGGCCGATGGCGGTCCCGCTGCTTTTTGTCCATAGTCGCTTTCCTCCGGGTAAGCGGCTTTCCTTCAGGTGCGTACTTGCGCTTTTTTCCACCATTTTCTATAATAGAGCCAGGACAGAGGTCCGGACAAACACGGAAACGGAGGCAATGCAATGAAAAAAGATCTGGGCGTGAAGCCCTATGTATTCCCCATGCCAGTGCTGCTGATCTCCACCTACAACGCGGACGGCTCGGTGGACGTGATGAACATGGCCTGGGGCGGCGTGTGCGGCAGCAACATGGTGGCCCTGAACATTGACGAGGACCACAAGACCTCCCAAAACATCAAGGAGCGGATGGCCTTTACCCTGAGCGTCGCCGACATCCCCCACATCGAGGCGGCGGACTTCTTCGGCATCGCCAGCGGCAACAAGATGGCGGACAAATTCGAGCGCAGCGGCCTCCACGCCGTGAAGAGCGAGAAGGTGGACGCCCCCGTGGTGGAGGAGTTCCCCCTGACCCTGGAGTGCAAAGTCGTGGAGTGCCAGAACACCGTCTACGGCTTCCGGGTGCTGGGAGAGATCGTGGGCGTGCTGGCGGAGGAGAGCGTGCTGGACGACAAGGGTAAGGTGGACCCCAAGCGGCTCAACGCCTTTGTGTTCGACCAGTTCCAGAGCGGCTACTACGCCATCGGCGAGAAGGTTGGCCAGGCCTGGCACACCGGCGCCGGACTGATGAAGGGCTGAAAGCGGGCAAAAAGGGCTGAGGGATATCCCTCAGCCCTTGTGATTTCGTTTATCCGCTGGATCACCAGGAGTTCCCATGTCTGTGCCCGCAGCCACCGCCGGTACAGCCGCTCTGGGCGGCGTCCGGATCTGTCGCGCTGGCTCTCTGATCACCGGCCAGCAGGTCCCGGATTTCCCGCATGGTCATATCCGCGACGTCCTCCGGGGCGATCTCGGGAAACAGCTCCCGCAGAGCCAGATAGGCCCGGTAGCGCCCGCAGGACATCCCGTACTCCCTGGCCTGGGCGGCCTCACCCGCGTCGGCTACATAGCAGTGGGCCGCACGGCAGCCCGCCGTGGCGGTCTCAATCTGAGACAGCATCCGCCCGCACTGGCCCTCGTCGGCCCCCGACACGGCAATGGTCAGGGCACCGTCCTGGGACAGCAGCGCCGACACCGTCTCGCTACCCACGATCTGCTCAATGGCAGCGGAATAGTTCAAAAACCTGATGTCCAAGTCATCCGCCAGTGCCTGCCCCGCCTGGTTGTACCCCTTTGCCGAAACCACCTGGTCAAACCGGTTGACATACAGCTCCAGGGAGGGGTTGATGTCGACGCTGATATAGGCCGTCGGGGCCAGATAGAGCCAGCCGCCCAAGAGCAAAACAATAAGCAGGCAAGAGGCCGCGGCCAGCGCCCGCCAGCCGCGGGCGGGGCGGGATACCCTGCGGGCGATGCCGTAGTTCCCGGTTTGTGCCGCAACATACTCCTGTGTGCGCCGCTTCAGCGCCTCATCAGCCCGGACACTGTCCAGTGCCCTGCACAGCTCGTTATCACGCATCGTCATCACCTCCCAACCTTTTCCGCAGGAGCTGTTTCGCCCGCGTCAGGAGCGTGTAGACCGTGTTCACGTTCTTTCCAAGGATCCGGCTGATCTGGGGAGCGGTGTATCCCTCATAGTAGTGGAGGTATACCACATCCTTGTACTTCGCCGGCAGGGCAAGGACCGCCTCCAGCACCTCCCGGTGGTCCGGCGGCAGCAGCGCCGGCTGCCCCGCCACCTCCTCCAGGGACACCGTCCGGCTGCGAAAGAAGCTCTTGAGCAGATCCTTGCAGGCGTTGGCGGTCACCCGAATGAACCAGGATTTCTCGTGTTCTTTGCTCTCAAACGACACGGAGCTAAGGGCATACTTCAAAAACACGGTTTGAAATATGTCCTCTGTATCGGCGTAATTTTTCAAATGGATCATGCACAGCCGCTGGACGGTATCCGCATACCGCTCAATGGCCTCGTTCACCTCTTGCTCGCTCCGCATCACACACCCTATTCGCTCTTACCAGCGACATCCTCCCCGGGCACCGCCGCAGCCGTGGCCACCGTAACCATATCCCTGCGCGCTGCCGCTCCAATCCGTATAGCTCACCTGCTGAGACCCTGACCCGCTGCCGCTGCTCCAAGCGCCTGCGCCGACGTTCCAATCGCCGCTGTTCCAGGACCAGCAGCCCCGGCCGCCGCAGCCGCCATATCCTCCATGACCTCCCCAGCAGCCCCAGGTCCCGTCGGGGCACCAGTGGTCGGCGCCGTCACAGCCGTAAAAGTCACACACGCCGTCGCCGTCCAAATCCATGTGTCCCCAACTCCAGGATTCACCATAATCGGCCCATTCCACCGATAGAGACGCCGCCGCCCGGTCCTCCTGCCCGGCCGCGAGGGCACTTGTTGTTCCAAGTCCAAGAACCAGAACCGTGATCAGAATACCCACTACTGCTTTTTTCATTTCCGTCTCCTCCGTTGTGATGGATAGCCGCTTCCGGCCTTCACATGCAATACGACTGGGAGGATCGTTTCCATTCAAAATTTAAAAAATTTTCTTCTTTTTTCCATTGCTCACATGCGGCTGAAGAAGCTGGCACAACCTGCCTCCATGCGGCCGGTTACATACCGGGCCTTTCCCTGCTTCTTTGCCGGGTACAGCAAGTCATCCGCGCCCTGCTGCAGCTCCTCCAACGCCCCGGTAGCCGAAACAGGCTGGACGCCTAGGATATCCCTTGTCCCCCCAAAAGCAGCCGTTGCTGTTCCGTCCGCCGCCTATTATAAGGTGTCTGCCCCACTTTTTCAAGTCGGTCCCTGGAGATCGCAACAGCGCGGCCCCCAAAGGAGCCGCGCTGCTGCCCAGGCTTTGCTTTCAGCTCATCCGAAGGATCTCCCGCTTCAGCCGGTCAATGATCCGTTTTTCCAGCCGGGAGATGTAGGACTGGGAGATGCCGAGGTGGTCGGCCACCTCCTTCTGAGTCTGCTCCCGCTGGCCCCGGAGGCCGAAGCGGAGAACAATGATCTCCCGCTCCCGTTCCGAGAGCTTCTCCAATGCGGCGTCCAGGAGCTGCCGGTCCACATCGGCCTCGATGGGCCGCATGACCGTATCCGGATCCGTGCCCAGCACATCGCTGAGCAGCAGCTCGTTGCCGTCCCAGTCGGTGTTTAGTGGTTCGTCCAGGCTCACCTCGTTGCGCTGAGAGGAATTTTTCCGCAGGAACATAAGGATCTCGTTTTCGATGCACCGGCTGGCGTAGGTGGCCAGCTTGATGTTCTTGTCCGAGCGGTAGGTCCCCACCGCCTTGATCAGCCCGATGGTGCCGATGGAGATCAGGTCCTCGATGTTGACCCCGGTGTTCTCAAACCGCCGGGCGATGTACACCACCAGCCGCAGATTCCGCTCGATGAGCACCTGCCGCACCGCCTCATCCCCCTGGTCCAGCTTATCCAGCAGCCGGGCCTCCTCCTCCCGCTTCAGCGGCGGGGGCAGTGTGTCGCTGCCGCCGATATAGTGGACGCTCCCCGGCCGCAGCAGCCCCAACCGTATCAACAGGCGGCACAGTCCCGCCTTCCACTTTCCAATGACGTTATGCCCCATGGCATTCTTTCCCCTTTCCGCCGCCCCACAGGGCGCTGTAGCCCCCTTCATTTCCCAGGGTCGTGGGAGACAGCGCTACCGTCACCGGCCCCAGCTCCTCGCCGCCCACCGTCCCGCTGTCCGCCCGGAAGCACAGGAGCAGACCGTCCTGGACCCCCACCGCCTGGTAGGGCAGCAGGCGGAAGAGCCCCGGTGAGCTGGCTGACAACCGCTCCAGGCACCAGGGCGCCCCCTGTTCCTCCAGCGCCGCCAGCGCCGTACGCTCCTCCCCCGACCACAGGGGCTCCAGCGCCGCGCGGTCCGCCACCAGCACGGGCTGGCCGGTGGCCGGGTCTGTCAGGGTGTGGCCGGTATCCAACATAGCAATCAGCTCCGCCCGGCGGCCCCCCCGCCGCAGCTCGCAGCGGCGCAGCTCCCCCGCCAGGGCATGGCGGGCCCCGCCGCGAAAGACCAGGGAGAGCAGTATGTAGCAGGACACGCTGACAAGAAAAAATACCTTCCAGTTCAGCCGTGCCAGCGCACCAAGCCCGCCATAGGGCGTCAGCAGCTGGGAGAGGGCCGTCATAGCGCCGCCAAGGGTGCAGCAGAGAAGGTAGAAGAGCAGGAATCGCCGCAGGAAAGGCCCCCGCCGGCCAAAGGCCAGGAGCGTCAGCCCCGCGGCCACCGCCGCCTGGGGCAGAAACCCCGCCGCCGGGGCCAGGGGCGGCAGCAGGCAGGCCGCGCCGTAGGCTCCTCCCAGAACCGCCGCCGCCAGGATCCGCAGCCGCCGCACCGGCAGCCCCGCCAGTCGGGCGGTCACATAGAGCGCCAGAGCGTCCGCGGCGCTGTTGAGAAAAAACGCCAGATCCAGATAGACTACCATCATCCGCACCCCCTGCCCGGCCCCTTTGTCTACGCCACATTATAGACCCGTCCCCGGCAGAATCCTGTCACATCCGGCGGGGAAGAAAAATGAGGGTGCGGCGGACGCGGCTTAAGGGCGCGGCCCCTCCCCCAGCGCCTCCAATCGGCGCTCCATCCTCTCCAGCTCCCGGGCGGTGAGACCGGCCACGCCGTCAAAGTCCACATGGGGATGGTAAACCGCCTCCAGCTGGTCGTGGGCGGCCTTGGCCTCCCCCAGAGCCGCCATCCCCTCCTCCCGGAGGACCTGGACCATTCGGCGGGTGAAGCGCAGCCGGGAGCGGAACCTCTTGCAGTAGGCGGCGGGGATCATGGCGTCCACCCGCACCCGGCGGTATGCGGGACCGTCATAGACCATGCCCTCCCGGGAGGTGACGAAGGCCAGCCCCGGCTCCGGCAGCAGCAGGTGCTCGATCCGATCCGGGTGCTCCGGGCTGGGGCAGACCACCGCCCGGAAGCCCCTGGCCCGGGCGGCGGCGTGGACCCGCTCCAGCATAGGCCAGGCCAGGCCGTAGCTGTCCTGGATCTGGTAAATTTTGGGGCACAGGGTCCCTGCTGTGTCGAAGCGCCACACCGGCCCCCGGCAGGTCAGGCTCCCCAGAAACCGCCATCGGTCCGCACCGCCCCCGCCCCTGCCCCGGAGCTCCCGGGCAAGGATGCCGTCGGTGCGCCGCTGGAGCTTGTCAAAGTCCATACCCTCCGCCGCCAGGGCGGCGGCGCTGTCCTCCATCTGCCGGGCGGCCCCCAGGGCCCGGTAGGCCCGCCGGTAGGCGGCGGAGCAGGCCTCGGACCACTGTGTTACCGCCTCCCGCTCCCCTTTTATCCCAGCAAGATCCCAGTACGCCCCCAGGTTCACATACCGCTCCACCGCCGCCGGGTATTTCGGCTCCACCACGTGGGGCGACGTGCCATCCACCACGGCGGTGCGCAGACGTGGAATGTGGACCCCGTCCAGGGAATCAGGGTCCCCGGAGCAGTGGAGATACTCCACCTCCTCCCCCCGCTCCTCCATGGCCTCGCCGATCCGCCGCATCATGGTGGACTTCCCGCACCCGGCGCTGCCCTTGAGCACCAGCAGATCGTCAAAATCCGCCGGCTCGCAGAACCGGTCAAACAGGCTCTGGAAGCCCCTCGCGCTGTTGGCTCCCAGAAAGAAATGGGTCGATGTACACATGGGTTCTCCTCCCGTTCTGTTGATTTCTCTCCAGAATATGCAGCGGGTTCCCTATTTGACAGAGGCAACCAGACAGTCCGCCGTATCCCCCTTTTTTCTCCTATGGACCGCGGCGTTCTCCTCCGGTGATCCAGTCAAAAACACCCCCGCGGAACACAGCGCGTTTCAAGCGGCTGTGCCCCGCAGGGGCGATTTCTATTCTTCCGTTTTTTCATCCAATCTCCCTACACCCTGGGATGGGCCTTGCGGTAGACATCCTGGAGCTTCTGCTTGACCAGGTGAGAGTAGATCTGGGTGGAGGAGATATCGGCGTGGCCCAGCATCTCCTGAATGGAGCGCAGGTCCGCCCCATTCTCCAGCAGATGGGCGGCAAAGGAGTGGCGCAGGGTATGGGGGGTAATGTCCTTGTTGATCTGCGCCTTCTCCTGGTAATACTTGATGATCTTCCAGAACCCCTGGCGGCTCATGCGCTCCCCGCCCATGTTGACAAAGAGCGCCGTCTCCTGGGGGTCCAGCACGAGCTGGGGCCGGATCTCCTTGACATAGTCCGTAAGGGCCCGGACCGCCGTGGGGTAGAGGGGGATGATCCGCTCCTTGCCCCGGCTGGTGCAGCGGATGAAACCGGCAGACAGATTTACGTCGTCCACATCCAGCCCGATAAGCTCGCTGACCCGGATGCCGGTGGCGTACAGCAGCTCCAGCATGGCGTGATCTCGGTAACCCTTCGCGTCCACGCACTGGGGCTGCTCCAGGAACAGCTCAACTTCCTTGCCCGTCAGGATCTGGGGGAACTTTCGTTCCGCTCGGACGGGGGCGGTGTTTTTCGCCGGGTTTACCGAAATCACCCCCCGGCTCAGGAGGTAGCCGTAGAAGGACTTCAGGGAGGCGACGGAGCGGGCCACGCTGGCGGGGGACTTTCCCTTCCCAAGCATGTAAGCCATATACCGCTCGATATGCTCCTGACAGCAGTCCGGCAGCTCCTCCTCTTCCACATCCCGCAGATAGGCGGCAAACTGCGTTACATCCCGCACATAGGAGGAGACGGTGTTGTCGGAGGAGTGGCGCTCCTCCACCAGATATGCCGTATAGCCGTCGATATAGTCCGCCAAGGGGCCGTCCCCTCCTTCCTACTAAGAAACATTTCCATAGACCCCTCCCAGAGCCAGACGGAACAGAAGGGGCGTTAAAAACCGCTCGCAGCACACGCCAACGGTCAAGACCACAACACACAGCGCGAAGAGAAGAAAATAGCGGCTCCCGTACAGCACGGGAGCGGAGCGCTTGCCCCGGCCGAAAACCAGCAGAGCCAAATCCGTAGACAGAGGCCACGCCACGCCGGCCTGGGCAAAAAAGCACGGCAGGGTGAACAGCAGCCGCACCACCAGAGCCGCCATAGCCAACAGCACCCCCGCCCGCCCGTAGGCCCGGACAAAGCAGGAGATGGTATACATGGTAAAAAAGCCAAAGCCGCAGGAGAGCGCCGGGATCAGCACCGCCCCCACCGAGGCAAAGCCCAGGAGAAAGGCCCCCACCACATAGCCGAAATAGAGCGTTACGCAGCTGAGCAGGGAGACGGAGGCGCCCCCCGCGTCATAGACCGCGCAGTAATCCTGCAGATACCGGCTCAAGGCATCCTGGTCGCAGCCGGCGGCAAACAGATGCCCCGCCAGGGCGCCGGACAAAAAAAACAGGGCCAATAAAAGACCCCGCAGCAGGGACGGGTCCCATGGCTTCCAACTGATCGTTCGCAGGACGGGCCGTCCTCGCATATCCATCACCTCGCCACAGCATATGCGCGGTGGACAAGGTTTAGAAGCCCATCTTCACCAGTCCCAGCTCCCCGGCTTATGTGGACCTCTGTCTGCCGGGGAGACATATATCGTATCTATAAATATAGTGCAATTCTCCAGATTTCGCAAGGGCAAAAACGAAAGCCGGATTGTTTTTGTCAATTATTACGAAAACTTATGTAAACTTAATTATGTAAACTTATATAACCGCAGCTGGTTTGAGCTGTCAAAAGTCTGGAATTCCGGCACATTTTGTGGATAGCCGGGAAAACAGCCGCCACATCTTGGAAAAACGAGCGATTACGATTTGTAATCGCTCGTTTTTCTCCCTCGACCTTCGGCAGCGGGATATTTTTCGAATTTTGGTAATTTCACCCATTGACATCCGCCGTTCCGCGCACTCACGCTCTCGGGGAGCACGATCATCCCCTTCGCCGCTTCCTGGCCCGGCGTTTGCCTCCACCCCCCTGAGATGGGCGCAGAGACCCCACCAGCGCCGCCGCCAGGCCGCCTGCCGCCATGGAGAGCCCCACCCCCGTCAAGCCTGTGTCCACGGCCAGGGACTCCGCTGTCAGCAGCCCGGCAGCCACCGTCACCGCCAGAAACACCGCCACTACCGCAGACACGCTGAGCACGGAGCTCCCCTTCCCCGCCAGCAAGCTGTAGACACAGCCGCAGAAGGAGGCCAGGGCGGCGGAGACGCATACCATGGGGTACAGGTACTCCTCCGGCGCCATCTCCCGGTGGAGAAGGAATGCCAGGAGAAACTGCAAAGCAACATAGACAGCCAGGGCAATGGCTCCGCCCATCAGGCTCCGCCTGACCATCCCCTTCGGCAGGGACATCACCACTTTTGACATAAACATGACCTCCCGGCAAGCATATACTGATACGCCAGTATATTTGCCGGGAGGCCATATTATGCCACGGGGTCAGTTTACTTGGTCTCGCTCTCGGAGCTCTCCTCAATCTTGGCGGGCTCCTCCTTGTCAGCCTTCTTGTCCTTCTTATCGGCGGCGGCGTTCTGCTGCTGGGTATTGTTGGTGGATACAGCCCACTTGGTCAGCTCCATGCGGACCCGGTCGTCGCTGGTCTCGATGACGATGGTGTCGTCGTTGACCATCACGATCCGGCCAACAATACCGCCGATGGTGGTGATCTGATCGCCCTTCTTCAGGCTGTTGCGCATCTCCTCCGCCTGCTTCTTCCGCTTGTTCTCCGGACGAATCATCAGGAAGTAGATGATGGCAAACATCACCACGATCATGATCAGGCTGGCATATTGTTCCATGTTCAGTGTTCTCCTTTGGTGTAAAACAGATTGCGTTTATTATACCTGACCTGCCTGTATTTGGCAAGTCCTAAATTTTCCGCTCCAGCTTCGGGCTGAACTCCTCCCGGAAGGCGGCGTAGGACCCCTGGTCCAGGGCGTCCCGGATCCGCTCCATCAGGGTGTTGTAGAACCACAGGTTGTGCATCACCGCCAGGCGCATGGCCAGCATCTCCTCCGCCTTGAAGAGGTGCCGGAGGTAGGCCCGGGAGAAGGACCGGCAGGTGGGACAGCAGCAGCCTGGGTCGATGGGCCGCTCGTCCAGCTTGTACTTCTCGTTTTTGATGTTCAGGCTCCCCTCCCAGGTGAAGAGCCGGCCGTGGCGGGCGTTCCGGGCGGGCATGACGCAGTCGAAGAAGTCCACGCCCCGCCAGACCCCCTCGATGATGTTGCTGGGGGTGCCAACCCCCATGAGATACCGGGGCTTGTCCTGGGGCATGTGGGGCTCCACCGCCTCGATGATCCGGTACATCACCTCGGTCTCCTCCCCCACCGCCAAGCCGCCGATGGCGTAGCCGTCGCAGGGGAGCTTGGCGATCTCCTCCATATGCCACACCCGCAGGTCCTCGTAGGTGCCCCCCTGGTTGATGCCGAAGAGCATCTGCCCGGGGTTCAGGCAGTCCGGCTGGGCGCACAGGCGCTCATGCTCCGCCACGCACCGCCGGAGCCACCGGTAGGTCCGCTCACAGGACTGCTTGACGTAGTCGTAGGGGGCCGGGTTGGCCACGCACTCGTCAAAGGCCATGGCGATGTCGCTGCCCAGATTGGCCTGGATGGCCATGGACTCCTCAGGGCCCATGAAGATCCGCCGTCCGTCGATGTGGCTGGCGAAGGTGACGCCCTCCTCTTTGATGTTCCGCAGGGAGGCCAGGGAGAACACCTGGAAGCCCCCGGAGTCGGTGAGGATGGGGCCGTCCCAGGCCATCATCTTGTGGAGCCCCCCCAGGGCCCGGACCACCTGGTCCCCCGGCCGGAGGTGGAGGTGGTAGGTGTTGCTCAGCTCGATCTGACACTTGAGCTCCTTCAGGTCCAGGGCGCTGACGCCGCCCTTGATGGCCCCCTGGGTGCCCACGTTCATAAACACCGGCGTCTCCACCACGCCGCCGTGGGCGCAGCGGAAATGGCCGCGCCGGGCGCGGCCCTCCGTTTTGATCACTTCAAACATCGTGTTCTCTCTTTCTTTTTTCTGGTGTGGTGCGTCGGCCCGTCGGGCCGAAAGCAAGATATTTCTTATCGCGACTTTCCGGGGCTCCCCGCCCCGGACCCGGGTTTTTGCGAGGTGTACCCACCTCCGTGCCCCGGGCGTCTCGGGGGCTGCGCGCCCCCGAACCCCGCGGTTCACTTTTGGGCGCCCAAAAGTGAACCGAAAAACCGCCAAAACCAAGGTTTTGGAATCCTTTGCCTAATCGGTCTCCATCAGTGAGGAAAACTCTCTGCCACTGAATTTCGTTTTGTTTCTGATCTACAGCGGGTCTATCAACGATGCTTCGGCCTTTAAATGTGCGGAACGAAACATTCTGCGGAAAACGTATAAAACATTTACGCAGGATGAAGCATTCCGAAACTGGCCCCCGCAATAGGTGGAGGCCAAAGGGTTAGACTGTAGGTCAGAGGAAAAATCCAATGCGCGGCGGCAGGCACTATCGAAAGAGATACCGCAGCCGCGGCGAAACAAAACCCATATGACGGGGTACATAGGGAGGCGGCAGCCTCCCTATGCGGTTTTTTGGTCACTTTTTGTCCGTACAAAAAGTAACCCGGGGTACGGGGCCGGAGGCCCCGAAAAT
>HHCFR05603__coassemble_350_pt1 | contig 77230 bp, 65 predicted proteins | sample HHCFR05603__metabat2_low_PE_030 | metagenome-assembled genome bin HHCFR05603 | reverse complement strand
CCAGTCCTGCGGACTGTCCGGGGACCCCTCAAAATTTTACTTGCGCGGGCGGAGTACCCGCAAGGGGTACGCCGCATCCGTAAGGCAGCAGAGCTGCCGACGGCTGCGCGGTTCATCCGCCCTTGCGCCAAGGTTTTCGCCTTTGGCAAAAACGCTTGTACGCCGGACTCCCGGCGAGAGCCCTAACGAAACATGTCTCCCTTTAACAGACCGGCAGGCAGAGTTTCGTTGATAGCCCAGCCACGGATTAGATGATAAAAATCTAATTCTGTTCGGAGATGTCTCAAATCCGATAAAGACTAGGTAAGACAAAGGAATCCAAAACCATTGGTTTTGGCGGTTTTTCGGTTCACTTTTGGGCGTCCAAAAGTGAACCCCGGGGTGCGGGGGCGGGTAGCCCCCGATACTCCCGAGGTGAAGGGACGGGTAGTCCCCACAAAAACCAGGCCTGGGCCGGGGAGGCCCGGGAGGTACCGAATAGAATAGTACCGATTCGGGAGAAAAATGTTTCTCCCCCACCCGCCCCGCGATACGCGAATCTAAGCCCATCGGTGCCATGCGTTGGCACAGAAAAATCAAAAACGGGCTTCGGCCAGAATGGCAGCGATCCGTGAGAAAAAGAAAGGAGGCCGCTGATGGGAAAAACAGAAAAGCAGACCACCAAGATCTACGGCCTCCGCAAGCGGTGGCTGGTGAACTCCCTGAGCCCCATCTTTGTAGTGGCTGTTCTGGTGGCTATGACCTTCTGCGTGATCATGGTGAACTACTACTACAACATGATGCTGGACGGACTGCGGACCCGGGCGGTCCACGCCAGCGATTACTTTACCACCTTCTCCATGAACAGCTACGCGGAGTTCAACCAGTATGCCACCCGCTTCACCCAGGAGTTTACTGAAAAGGACTTTCTCGAGGTCCAGGTCATCGGAGACAGCGGCCGGATCATCAGCAGCTCCAGCGGCCTGACCACGGGCCTGACCCCGGATACCACGGACATCACCGGCGCCCTTCAGAACGGGGTGCTCACGGACTACCGGGGGGTGGACCCCAGCACCGGGGAGCGCATCATGTCCGTGTGCGCGCCGCTGGTGGTCAACGGCAGGGTCCAGGGCGCCCTGCGCTACGTCACCTCCATGTCCGCCGTCCAGCGGGAGATTCTCATCACCGTGGCCGTGGCGGCAGCCCTTCTGCTGCTGGCCCTGACCATGGTGTACGTGTCCAACATGGTGTTCATCAACAACGTGGTGGAGCCGGTGGCGGAGGTGACGGAGACCGCCAAGCGCATCGCAGGCGGCAGCTACGGCGCCCAGATGGAGAACCACTATCAGGACGAGATCGGCCAGCTCATTGACGCCATCAACGACATGTCCGGCAAGATCGCCAAGAGCGAGAAGATCAAAAGCGAGTTCATCTCCTCCGTCTCCCACGAGCTGCGCACCCCCCTCACCGCCATCAACGGCTGGGGAGAGACCCTGCTGGAGCTGGAGAAAACCGGCGGCGGGGACAGCGAGCAGCGCCGCCGGGGCGTACACATCATCCTCAAGGAGTCCCGCCGCCTCACCACCATGGTGGAGGAGCTGCTGGACTTCTCCAAGATGGAGGATGGCCGCTTCACCTTGAGTATCGAACAGGTGGACCTCCAGGCGGAGTTCGAGGACGCCATTTACACCTACCGGGAGCTGTTCAAGCAGGAGTCCATTGAACTGACCTACGACGGCGGGGACGAGCTCTTCGACCCCATCCCCGGGGACCCGGAGCGGCTCAAGCAGGTATTCTGCAACGTGCTGGACAACGCCGCCAAGCACGGCGGCGCCGGGAAGCGCATCGACGCCGCTGTCCGGGGGGATGAGGGGCGCATCATCATCACCGTTCGCGACTATGGCCCCGGCATCCCCGAGGCGGAGCTGCCCTTCGTCAAGCAGAAGTTCTACAAGGGCTCCTCCAAGGCCCGGGGCAGCGGCATCGGCCTGGCGGTGTGCGACGAGATCATACACCTCCACGGCGGCACCTTCGACATCGGCAACGCCGAGGGCGGCGGCTGCCTGGTCACCATCACCCTGCCCAGGGCGTAACAGAATAAAAGAACAAATGTTGCAATTTGTTCCCGCCTGTGCTATACTTGATTTCAACAAAGAGAAAGGCTGAACTATGACAGAAAAGGAAAACAGCGGCGCCTTCCGCACCACCATCGGCGGACAGGCGCTGATTGAGGGCATCCTCATGCGGGGCCCGGAGAAGCAGGCCATTGTGGTCCGAAGCCCCGAGGGACTGGTGGTCCGGGAGGAGGAGCTGAAGCTGGTCCGGGACCGCTACCCGATCCTGGGGCTTCCCCTGATCCGGGGCAGCGTCACCTTCCTGGACAGCATGTACCGGGGGGTGAAGGCCCTGATGTTCTCCGCGGACTTCTACCCTGAGGAGGACCTGTCGGCGGAGGAGCCCTCCAAGTTCGAGAAGTGGCTGGACGAGAAGCTGGGCAACGAGAAGGTGGAGAAGGCGGTCATCGCCTTCTCCGTGGTGGTGGCGGTGGCATTCTCCATCGGCCTGTTCATGATGCTGCCCACCTTCCTGGCCAGCCTGGTGGAGCTGGTGACGGACAGCGTCCTGATCCGCAACCTGGTGGACGCGGTGCTGCGCATCGCCATCTTCATGACCTACCTGATCCTGGTGTCCCGGATGAAGGACATCCGCCGCCTCTTCTCCTATCACGGGGCGGAGCACAAAACCATCTTCTGCTACGAGCGGGGCCTGGAGCTGACGGTGGACAATGTCCGGCCCATGCCCAAGCACCACCCCCGCTGCGGCACCAGCTTCATGCTGGTGGTCATCATCGTGGCCATCCTCATCAACACCGTGATCTTCGCCCTGTTTCCGGTGGACAACGTGTTCCTGCGGATGCTGATTCAGCTCCTGCTGCTGCCCCTGGTGGTGGGCATCACCTACGAGTTCAACCGCTACGTGGGGGGCCACGACAACCCGGTGACCAACTTCCTGGCCCGGCCCGGCCTGTGGATGCAGAACTTCACCACCAACGAGCCGGACGACTCCATGATCGAGGTGGCCATTGAAGCCATGAAGCGGGTCATCCCCAAGGAGAAGGGGAAGGATCGCTGGTAACGCGGCGGTCAATTCAGCAAAAATTCAGCGCGGGTCTGTGTGTGGACCCGATGGAGAGAGACCATGGCCATTACGTACAACAATCTGTATCTGGACATTCGGCGCAGGCTGAAGCAGGCGGGCTATCCCGGCGCCGGTCTGGAGGCCCGGGAGCTGGTCTGCGCCGGCAGCGGCAAGACCCGGGAGGAATTCTACCGGGACGCCCAGCTCTACGTGACCCCGGAGACGGAGGAAACCGTCCTCCGTCTGGTGGACCGCCACCTCCACGGGGAGCCGGTGGCCTACATTATCGGAGAGTGGGAGTTCTACGGCCTGCCGCTGGACATCAACGAGTCGGTGCTGATCCCTCGGGTGGACACAGAGGTCCTGGCCCACGAGGCCATCGAGTATATCCAAGGTCTGGGCAAGTGCCGGGTCCTGGACCTGTGCGCCGGCAGCGGGTGCATCGGCCTGGCCCTGGCTGCCAACGCCCCGGAGTGCCGGGTGCTGCTGGGGGAGATCTCCGAGGGGGCGGTGCGGGTCTGCCGCCAGAACATCCGCCGCAACAACCTCACCGGCCAGGTCTCCGTCATGCTGATGGACGCCATGCAGCCGCCGCCCCGGGCCATCGGGGAGTTTCAGTGCATCGTCTCCAACCCTCCCTACATACCCCGGGCGGAGGTGGACGCGCTGGAGAACTCGGTGAAGGACTTTGAGCCCCACCTGGCCCTGTGCGGCGGGGAGGACGGCTACGACTTCTACACCGCCATCATCACCTACTGGCGGGGGGCGCTGGTCACCGGCGGCCGGCTGTACTTCGAGGTGGGCGCCGGTCAGGCGGACACAGTGCTGCGGATGATGCGGGCCCAGGGCTTTGGCGACATCAACGTCGTGCAGGACAACCAGGGCATTCCCCGGGTGGTGTACGGCACCCTGCTGGACGAGATCTGATGAGTGGATTTCACCGGCAGGACCGTTTTTTGTCCCTGTGCGGCCTGAGCTGCGGCCTGCGCGCCATGAACCTTGGGGGCTGCTGCCCCGGCTGCGGCGGCGGAACTTCTCAAGCGCGCGGCCGATGAACAGAGCATAGAGCTGAAGCTGAGAAAGAAAAATAAAATTTTACCATACAAAAGAGGAGAGAGAACATGGCAGAGAAGAAATCCTCCCAGGCCAAGACGGCGGCCCCGGCCAGCGACAAGAAGCAGGCCATCCAGACCGCCATGAGCCAGATCGAGAAGATGTACGGCAAGGGCTCCATCATGCGCCTGGGGGACCAGATGAACGCGATGAACATCGAGGCCATCTCCACCGGCTCCCTGGCCCTGGACCTGGCCCTGGGCATCGGCGGCGTGCCCCGGGGGCGGATCGTGGAGATCTACGGCCCTGAGTCCTCGGGCAAGACCACCCTGGCCCTTCACATCCTGGCCCAGGCCCAGAAGCAGGGGGGCGAGGTGGCCTTCGTGGACGCGGAGCACGCCCTGGACCCCGGCTACGCCCGGGCCCTGGGGGTGAATATCGACGACATGCTGGTCTCCCAGCCGGACACCGGCGAGCAGGCCCTGGAGATCACCGAGGCCCTGGTCCGGTCCGGAGCCGTGGACGTGGTGGTGGTGGACTCCGTGGCGGCCCTGGTGCCCCGGGCGGAGATCGAGGGCGAGATGGGGGACAGCTATGTGGGCCTCCACGCCCGGCTCATGAGCCAGGCCCTGCGGAAGCTGGCCGGCGCCATCAGCAAGACCAAGTGCATCGTGGTCTTCATCAACCAGCTCCGTGAGAAGGTGGGGGTCATGTACGGCAACCCGGAGGTCACCACCGGCGGCCGGGCCTTGAAGTTCTACGCCTCCGTCCGCATCGACGTGCGCCGGGTGGAGACCTTGAAGTCCGGCGGCGAGGTCATCGGCAACCGCACCCGGGCCAAGGTCGTCAAGAACAAGATGGCTCCCCCCTTCCGGGAGGCGGAGTTCGACATCATGTACGGCGAGGGCATCAGCCTGCTGGGCGAGCTGCTGGACCTGGGGGTAAAGCTGGACCTGGTGCAGAAGTCCGGGTCCTGGTTCGCCATGGGCGAGACCCGTCTGGGCCAGGGCCGCGACGCCGCCAAGCAGTACCTGAAGGACAACCCGGAGGTGGCCGACAGCCTGGAGGCCGCCATCCGCCGGGACTTCTTCAAGCTCATGGGCAGCCAGTCCCAGATCGCCGCAAAGGCCGCCGGCCGGGCCGTGGACGTCTCCGCCGACGACTTCGACGACGAGGACTAAGGGCCTGTCCACATACTTTTCTTTTGAAAAAGAAAAGTATCAAAAGAAAACTTTACAGCGAAACTCCGTTTCGCTGGGGAAATAAAGTTTTCGCCCGCCTTTTTCAAAAGGCGGCGGGTCCAGGGCGGAGCCCTGGTAGATCTGGGGCCCCCGCCGAAGCCCAGCGCAGCGGGTCCGGTGGGGAGAGGAGGCGCAGCGGAGAGACCGACACCTGCCGCTTGCGGCGGGGGAAGGAATGCGGAGCTTGCGCCGACGAAGGGCGGAGCTTTGGCGAGGTCGGTATGATATGTGACATGTAAAAGGAGAAGCCATGCGGGTCGAAGAGGTCAAGCCCTCCCAGAGGAAAAAAGGCCGCTTCCTGGTGAAGCTGGAGGATGGGGACATTCTCCGGGTCACGGAGGAGGAGCTGCTGCGCTTTGGCCTGCGGCGCGGCCTGGAGCTGGACGGCGAGACATGGGAGGCCCTCCGGGCCTCCGCCCGGACCTCCTCCGCCAAGGCCCAGGCGGCCAGCATCATCGGCAGCCGTGCCCTGAGCCGCCGGGAGCTGGAGAAGCGCCTGGTGCGGAAGGGCAATGACGAGGCCGACGCCCAGGCGGCGGCGGACTGGCTGGAGAACATCGGCGCGGTGGATGACGCCGCCTACGCCGCCGCTGTGGTCCGGGACTACGGCCGCCGGGGCTACGGCCCCGCCAAGGTCCGGGAGGAGCTCCGCCGCCGGGGCGTGCCCCGGGAGCTGTGGGATGCCGCCATGGAGGAGCTCCCCGACAGCGGCGCGGTCCTGGATGCCCTGATTCAGAAGAAGTGCAGGGGCGAGCTCTCCGATCCCAGGGAGATCAAGCGGGTCAGCGACAGTCTGCTCCGCCGGGGATTTTCCTGGGGCGAAGTCCGCTCCGCCCTAAGCCGGTATACGGAGCTGGCGGAGGAGTGAAGCCGGGGGCGTACCACTATGAAAGCCACAGGGCGCTCCTCCTCTTCCCAGTCATTTTTCTATCCTGGATCTTGTCCGGCATTGCACTTGTCTCATACGGTCAAAGATCCTCTGTTTTCCAATGCTGAAGCGGCGCCGGACGGGATATATCCCGCCCGGCGCCGCTTGCTTGACGCAATCTTTATCCGTTTCCGACATCCCCGGTCTCAGAACTCCGGGTAAGATGGACCGGCAGGCCGTTGACCGTGACGCCGTCGGCGGGGATCAGCAGATACTGCCGCCCGTCGATGATCCGGGTCTCTACCAGGTAACTGCGCTCCGGGTCCACGGAGATTCTGGCCTCCGCCGTAGCCACCTCGAATTTTCCGCTCTCGATGAGGTTGGCGGGGTTGAGGGCCGCGTGATCGCCGAGCTGCTCGCCACACCTCTCCAGGAAGGCGGACACCCGCTCCTCCGGGACCGAGCACTCCTTCAGAATATCCCCGATCTCCCCAGCTGTAACGGCCAGGGGTTCCGGGTCGTGCTCCTCCTTGTGCCGGACGATCTGATCCCGCAGCCGCTCATGGACCGCCTGGACCACCTCCATGCTGCAGGCGTCCTCCAGTGCGTCGGTCAGGGCGCTCTCAAAAGCCTCCCGCTGCTCCGCGGCGGACAGCGGCGGCTCCGTATGAAAGACCGCGTCAATGAACTCCTGGTGGATCTGGTCGGCCTTTTTGGAGTAGAACAGGGCGTTGTAGAGATTGGCGGCCCGGTCGTCAAAGGCGGGAAAGAGGAATCCCAGCTCCGGCGGGGCCACAATCTGGCTGGCGATACAGCTGTGGAACTCATTCTCCCCGGCAAAAAAGCCCAGCTCCAGCTTTCCGTCCTTGACCGGGCAGACGCAGCAGACGATGTAGGAGAATACCGTGTCGGAGGCGTCGTCCTGCGCCTCGCCGTCTCTGCCCTTGTAGGGAACATCATAGGCGTCGTGGGCCAGGAGGAGCAGATAGTTGCCCCCCTCCATATCCAGGGTCTCTATCACTTTCTCATAGAAGGCCTGCCGGACCGCCCCGTCCTTCAGCTGGGAGTCCCGCAGCCCCATGAGCAGCCGGTGCTCCTCGCTGTCCGCCACCTGCTGGGTCGTAAACACAATGTCGATGAGGTTCCGTCCCGGGGCGCCGGACAGAGCTTTCTTCAACAGGCCCAGGTACTTTTCCGCCTCCTCCTGGGGCATCGTGCCCAGGGACTCGTCCAGATAGGAGATGATCTCCCGATTGCCATTGACATAACAGCCGTAGATGTGGCCGATGGCGCTCCTCTCCGGGCGAAACCGGCGGCGCAGCTCACTGATCTCTTTCTGGTTCATGGTCATTGCCTCGCTCTATACTGATTTCGGCGCGGACAAGCCGCGTGGAGTTCCATCATACCACATTGCGGCCGCCTTGTCACCCAAAAAGCGGCGATCCCGCCGCATGGGCAAAGCAGGGCTGCCGGGGGTTGCATTTCCCCCGCCGGATGGCTGCAATCAGAACCACAGGAAACCGCAGCAACCAGAACGTAGGAGAAAGGAAGGCTTATGGATAATGCGAAAGGAGCGGACGCCTATGAGCGTCCGCTCCTTTCCAGTCTCTCCTTTACACAGGCCACACAAATGGCACCAGGCCATTCTCCAACGCCTTGTTCACATCAAAAAATGTCTCGTAAGGCAGGTAGGGCCGCCCCATCTTGGCCAGATACTTGGCCAGCACGTCCCGGGCAAAGATGGCGTCCACCGCCATGCCCATTTTCATGTCGGTGAAGCTGTCCCCCACGCCGATGGCGTGCCGGTAGTCGTAGAGGGCCATGACATCCGTCTTCTTCAGCAGCTCATTGCCGTCGTCGTAGGGAGAGATGAGCTTCATCCCAGGTCCGCTGACGTCCAGGTCCACCGCGTGGAGCCCCAGCAGCCGGTCCCGCCAGGGGGCCAGCCGCTTCTCCACGAACTGCCGCACGCCGCCGGAGACCACCACCACCGGAATGCCCCGCCGGTCCATCTCATCCAGGAACGCCGGGAAACCGGGGCGAAGGGCCACGCCCTCCACGTACTCCATCATCCGGGGCAGGCGGTCTGAGGGAGCACCGTCAAAGGCGTAGCGCACCACCTGACTGAGGGTCATCTCTCCGGCGGCCAGCTTGCCCTTCACCCGGTCAAACTCCTCCTGGGTGGCGAACAGGCGGATGGCGCCCTCCAGGGTATCCTCCATGGTGATGGTGCCGTCAAAGTCTACAAAGGCTATGGTCTCGTACACCTGGGGCCTCCTCAGTTCATCAGGTCGAAGTTCTTCTTCAGGTCGGGATTCAGGTGCCCCAGCATCCGGGCCAGCTCCGGGTGGTCCTTGGCGTACTCGGTGACAGGGATGCCCAGCATGGCCGCGTCGATGGCCTGGCGCATGCTCTTGGCGCCGGCCTCGCTGCCGTCGGGGTGGCCGTGGACGCCGCCGCCGGCGGCCAGCATCACGTCGGTGCCCACCGCCTTGATGATCTTCTCCACCGCCAGCTGGGTGGTGCCGCCGGAGCAGGCGTACATCATGGGCTTGATGTTCCACCAGGGCTGGGTGAAGAACTTGAAGCAGCGGTAGAACACCTTGTAGGGCACGGGGAACTTGCCGAAGGGGTGACCGTTGATCTGGAAGTCGCCGCCGGCCAGGCGGGTGATCTTGCCGATGAGCAGGGGGGCGGAGATGCCGGTGTAGGTGGAGGCGGCCATGGTGCCGGCGAAGTTCACGTGGGCCAGGATGGGCACATTGATGTTGGGGTCCTCCGCCAGCATCTTCAGGGTGTCAAAGCCGGTGGTGTAGACATTGACCATCAGGCAGTTGTTGCCGTACTCCAGGGCCCGGTAGGCGTTGTCGCGGACCTTCTCGGTGCTGTCGGAGATGTTCACGGCGTAGAGGCTGTGCTCGCCGGTCTCCTCATAGACCCGCTTCTCCGCGGCCATGAACTTGGTGACACGCTCCTTCAGGGGGCAGAAGGGACCGTCGGCCAGCATCAGCTCGTCGTCCTTGATCACATCCACGCCGCCCTTGCAGGCGTGGTAGAACAGGTCCGCGCCCTCGTCGGGGGTCCAGCCAATGTTGGGCTTGATCATGGCGTTGAGCAGAGGCCGGTCGGGCACCCCCAGCAGCTCCCGCAGACCGTGGAGGCCGAACTTCGGCCCCTGAAACTGGGCGATCATCTTCTTGGGGAAGGCCACGTCGATGAGACGGATCATGCCGGAGGCGGAGATGTTGCCGAAGAGAATGGTCATCAGGGAGGACATGCTGTGGGAGAAGTTCTCCTTGGGGTAGGCCACCTGGATGATATACATGGGGGGCTCGTCGGACTGGTAGTCGCAGCCCGCGTCCGGCACCTCGTAGAGGGCCACCAGCTTCGAGCCGAAGCGCCGGGTCTTCTCCATGGAGTCGGCGCCCACCTTGATCCAGGTGCCGGTGGTCTGCTCGTCGGCGATGGCCATGGCCAGCTTCTCAATGTTGCTGGTCTTGACCTTGGCCTGGTAGGTGGCGATGACATAGTCGTTATCAAAGGCTACTTCCGGAAAGGCGTAGGTCAGGTTTTCTTCATCCAGCTTGCGGATCATGGGTCAGTCCTCCTTTATCACTTCTCAACGTTGGAAAATACTTCTTCAAAGGCGGCCAGGGTCTGGGCGATGGTCTCGTCGTTGTCCGCCATGCTGGTGTAGATGCGGCTGCCGGCCAGGGTGATGACGCCGTTGGCGGTCAGGGCCGCGCCGAACTCCTCGATATACTTCTGCCGCTGGGGGATCTTGGTGAAGATCTCCGGATCGGAGGCGTCCAGGTACATGACGCCGGAGACCTCGAAATGGACGATGGAGCCGGTGTTCCAGGTGACGAAGGGCAGGTCATACTTGTCAATGAGCTTCTGGATGCCGGCGCGGAGCTTGTCGCCGTTCTCCCCGGCCTTCACCGCCGCGTCCTGCCGGACGATCTCGTCGATGGCGAAGTAGCCCGCCGCGCAGCTCAGGGGGTTGGCGGTGAGGGTGCCGCCCACGTAGGCCTTCTTCTTCCCCGCCTTGACGCCGGCGGCCACGCAGGACATGATCTCCGCGCTGCCGCCCACGCCGCCGGCCATGGGGTAGCCGCCGGCCACGATCTTGCCGAACACCGTCAGGTCGGGCCGCACGTCGTAGAAGCCCTGGGCGCCGCCGGGGCCCACCCGGAAGGCGGTGACCACCTCGTCGAAGATCAGCAGGGCGTTGAACTCATCGCACAGGGCTCTCACCTTGGCGGCGAAGTCCAGGGCCACCGGGCGGGTACCGCTCTCCGGGCCGAAGGGCTCGATGAGTACCGCGGCGGTGCCGCCGTGCTTCTCGTTCTCCTCCAGCACCCGCCGCAGGCTCTCCACATCCCCGGGGAAGAACTCCCCGGTGTTGGCGCTGACGTCCTTGGGGATGCCGTGTGCCTCGAAGGTCTTGGTATAGGGGATGTGGAGGGAGTAGACCAGCTGGTCGCTCCACCCGTGGTAGGCGCCGCCCACCTTGACGATCCGCTCCTTGCCGGTATAGGTCCGGGCGATGCGGATGGCCACCATGTCCGCCTCCGTGCCGCTGGCCAGGCACCGGTACATCTCCACCCAGGGCATGCACTCGCGGATCTTCTCCGCCAGCTTCATCTCATAGGGGTGGAACAGGCCCGTCACCGGGCCGGACTCCCTGACGACCTCCCACACCTTCCGGTTCACCGGCTCGTAGTTGCTGCCCAGCAGGGTGGGGCCGCCAGCCTGGAGGTAATCCACATAGCGGTTGCCGTCGATGTCGTAGAGGTAGGCCCCCTCCGCCTTGGTGATCACCAGGGGGAAGGGGTAGTTGAAGGCCAGGTTGTGCTGCACGCCGCCGGGGATGACCTTCTTGGCCTCCTCGATCATGGCGTGGGACCCCTGGCACTTCTCATCAAAGTAGCGCAGGTACCGCTGCATGGCCTCCGGCTTGATGGGATGAAGGGGCTCCCTCACCAGCCGGTCCATCTTCTCATAGATCTCCTTCTCGTCCGGCCACTGGGAGATTCCGTAGTGCTCTTTCATCAACATATCTGTTCCGCCTCCTGTTTCAAAATGCCGCCGTCAGCCGTTGAGGGCGGCGAAGGATTTCTTGTTGTTCCGATACAGGTCAATGAACACCGGCAGAAGCTTGTCGTAGACCGCCGTGTTCTCCGGCCGGGGCTTGTAGACATGGCTCACCTGAATGATTTGCTTGATCTCCCGGATGTTCGGGAGCATCCCGAAGCTCACCGCCAGCAGGGCCGCGGCTCCCATGGCCCCCACCTGCCGGGTGTTCTCAATGGTCTCCACCTCCCGGCCCAGCACATCCGCCATGACCTGGCAGATGTAGGGGGAGATGGCGCTGCCCCCGGCGAAGCGGACCACGGGACGGGTCTTGAAGGACTTCTCCGTGCACTCCAGCAGCCACCGCATATGGAGGCACACCCCCTCGATGACCGCTTTCATCAAGTCGCTGCCCCGGGTGCTGATATCCAGGTTGAAGAACACGCCCCGGGAGTTGGCGTCGTCGAAGGGGCAGCGGTTGCCGTGCATCCAGGGGGAGAACACCACGCCGTTGGCCCCGGCGGGGGTGTCCTTGATGTACTCAATCATGTCGTCGTAGTCCATCTCCATCCGGTCGATCCGGTCCTTCACCCACTCCATGCACTTGCCGCTGGTCTCCACCTCGGCGATGTAGTTGTAGCTGGTGGGGTCCGCCCCCACCAGGGCGCCGATCAGGTTTCCCAGGTCCAGGTGGAGCTTATCCACCGTGGTGGCTACCCAGCCGGAGGTGCCGGAGTAGACCAGCACATCCCCGATATCCACGCAGCCGGCCCCCACGGAGCACAGGCTCACGTCGCTGCCGCCGGAGAACACCGCCGTCCCTGCCGCCAGGCCCAGCTCCTCCGCGGGCCCCGGCAGCAGCTTGCCCACCTGGTCGGCGGAGTCGCACAGCTCCGGCAGGTGCTCCATGTTGATGTCCAGCATCCTGCACAGGGTCGGACTCCACGTTCCCTTCTTCACATCGTAGAGGAAGGTGCCGTTGGCGTCGTCCCGGCTGGCCTTCATCACTCCGGTGGCCCGGCAGATCAGGTACTCCTTGGCGTCCAGCCACTTGTAGACCTTCTGAAAGATCTCCGGCTCATTGTCCCGGACCCACAGGTACTTCCAGGCCGGGTCCTTGGCGCTGCCGGACACCGCGCCGGTGATTTTCAGGTACTTGAGCACCTTGACGATATCCAGGCCCTCCACCTTGATGCCCGTACCCATGTATCGCTTGAACTGGGCGTCGGCCCTGGCGTCCATACAGCTCATGGCCCGGCGCAGAGGCCGGCCGCTCTTGTCCACCAGCACCACCGTTTGAAACTGAGAGCAGAAGGTGATGCCCCGGATCTCCTCCGGTGGGACCCCGGTTTTGGCCAAAAGCCGCTTGGTGCTCCTGGACATGGCCTCCCACCAGTCGGAGGCCTCCTGCTCCACGCCGCCGTTTTCCACCACATGGAGCTCATAGTGCTCCACCTCCCCCGCCAGATACCGCACACTCTCCTCCGCGGAGATGCTGAACAGGCAGGTCTTCAGCCCTGTTGTCCCAACATCGTAGGCAATCACCTTCACCGACATCCGCTCCACTCCCTCCTGTATGCGTGAAGTTTTTCCGCGGGCGATGGCCCGCAAGAATATTGTACTTTATTCTAAATTTATAGTCAATACAAAATTCTATATTTTTGACATCCGCGCGCAGAAATTTCTCGGCACATTTTGTGCATATTCGCTATGAAAAAGCATAACAAACTTGACCATGTGCCGCTTTCAGCGGCACGGCCGTGACATTAAAAGCGCATGGGCCGGGACGTCCCATATGCGCGAAAACGTTATGCGCCAGGGCGCATGACGTTTCATAAGCTGACTTTTTCCAGGAAATCCATGCCGGCCACCGCTTTACTTTTACTCGGTTCACCGATATAATATAAAAAACACGCCCTCACCCTGCCGTGAGGGGGAAAGTGGGAACACCATGACGGAAGTGGAATTGAAAGCTGCTCTGACAGAGGCTCTGGCCGGCATTCTGCCGGATCGCCTGGCGGCGCTCGGCTTTGTCCCCGGGGAGACCGTCCGGGAGACGGACCTCTACTTTAACGGCGGGGACCGGGACTTCCGGAGGACTGATGAGGCCCTTCGCCTGCGCCGGGTCTCCTCCGGCAGAGAGGAAAATGTCCTCCTAACCTACAAGGGGCCCAAGGAGGACCCCCGCTCCAACACCCGCCGGGAGTACGAAACGACCGCCGGGGATCCGGATACCCTCCGCGCCATTCTGGGCGCTCTGGGCTTTCAGCCTGTGTTCACCGTTGACAAGGAGCGGCGGACCTTCCTCCGGGACGGCGTGACCGCCTGCCTGGACCAGGTGGAGGGGCTGGGGAGCTACCTGGAGCTGGAGCGCCTCCTGCCGGACAGTGGGGACAGGGACGCCGCCGTGGACGGCCTGCTGGCACTGCTGGAGGACCTGGGGGTGTCACGCCGGGCTCTGGAGCGCCGGTCATATCTGGAGCTGCTGATGGCCCCGGCTCAGGAGGCGTGAGTATGGAGAAGCAGGGTAGAAGAGAACGCAATAAGATCCGGTGCCGCCAGCGCATCCTCCGGGCCTCCCGCCAGCTCTTCAGCGCCAAAGGGTACGAGGAGACCACCATGGACGACGTAGCGGAACACTCCGAGGTCTCCAAGGCCACTCTTTACAACTATTTTCCCGGCAAGGACAGCCTTCTCATGGGGATCGCGGAGGCGGAGCTGGAGCAGATCCGCGAGATGATCGAGGGTGAGCTGGCCGAGGAGCCCAGCGCGCTGGAGCGCCTGCGGCGCGTGCTGGAGGCCTTCGTGCTGGACTCCATGTGCTATATCTCCTTGAGCCGGAAAATCTCCTATCTCAATTCCTGCGAGGACAGCGGCATGTTTGCCACCCGGCTGGAGATGGTCCGAATCCTCCGCGGGCTGGTCTGTCAGGCCCAGGATGCCGGGGAGCTCCGCCGCGACATGGACGCGGACGACATCACCGAGCTGGTCATGGGCCTCTACCTGATTACCCAGTTCCAGTGGGTTCACCTGGAGAGGCACCCTGTGTCCTACTGGACGGAGCGGCTGGACCGGGCCTTCCTCCGCGTCCTGGCCTGCGCCCTGCCGGAGCGGAATGGGTAAATATGATGGATCGGCAGGCCGCCAACAGGGCGGCCTGCCGAAAATGCCCCCGCGCCTCTCAGACGGCCCGTTTCGGATATCATAGAACTGAGGTGACAGATATGTGGATCTTCTTTGCGGCGGGCTCCGCCCTGTTCGCCGGGGCCACCGCCATTCTTGCCAAATGCGGCATTCGGAAAACAGACTCCACGGTGGCTACCGCCATCCGCACCATCGTGGTCCTGGTCTTCGCCTGGATCATGGTTCTGGTGGCAGGCTCTCAGGACCAGCTGGGAAGCCTGGGCGGGACCACTCTGCTCTTTCTGATCCTGTCGGGGCTGGCCACCGGGGCTTCCTGGCTGTGCTACTTCCGGGCCCTCCAGATCGGGGACATCAACAAGGTGGTGCCCATTGACAAATCCAGCACCGTGCTCACCATCCTGCTGGCCTTCCTCCTGCTGGGAGAGCCCATCGGCCTGTTCCAGGGGATCGGGGTGGCGCTCATCGGCGTGGGGACCTTCCTGATGATCGAGCCCAAGCCCGCAGCGGAGCGGGCCGCCCCGCAGAAGCGCGGCTGGATGCTCTATGCTTTCGGCTCCGCCATCTTTGCCAGCCTCACCGCCATTCTGGGCAAGGTGGGCATCCAGGGGGTGGAGTCCAACCTGGGCACCGCGGTGCGCACCGGGGTAGTGCTGGTAATGGCCTGGCTCATGGTTCTGGTGACCGGCAAGGTCAGTCTGGTCAAGCAAGTGCCGCGGCGGGAGCTGGGCTTCATCTGCCTGTCCGGCCTGGCTACCGGGGCCTCCTGGCTGTGCTACTACCGGGCTCTTCAGGACGGGCCGGCCAGCGTGGTGGTGCCCATCGACAAGCTGAGCATACTGGTCACCGTGGCCTTCTCCTACCTGGTATTTCATGAGAGGCTCACCGCACGCTCAGGCTGGGGGCTGGTCCTGGTGACAGCGGGGACCCTGGCCATGCTGCTGTAAGGCGGAGAAAGCAAAGCGAGACGAAGTCTAACACGACTTCGTCTCGCTTTTTGCCTGCCGGCACGGCCGGGAATATGGCCGCAGCTCAGGTGGGGCGCTCACCCCTGATTTCGGCAGAGCCAACAGCTCTCCTTTGGCAAACCGCGTATCCGGGTCCTGCTGCGAGTTTACCGTCTCTACTCCCGGACGCCCCGGGCGTAGACCGAGGGCGGGATTCCGTAGCGGCGGCGGAAGGCCGCGGAAAAGTGCTGGACGCTGGAGAACCGCAGGGTCTGGGCGATCTGGGATATGGTCCCGGCCCCCGAGCAGATCAGGCCGCGGCTCTCCTCCAGCTTTGTCCGCATAATGTAGGCGCCGGGGGAGATCCCCAGGTGGCGCCGGAACAGGGCGGAGAGGTAGGCGGTGCTCACGTTGCAGCGGCGGGCCAGGGATTGAACCGTCAGCCTGTCGTGGGTGCTCTCCGCCACATATTGGATGGCCTGGTCCAAAATCCGGCACTCGCCGCGCCGTGTGGCGGGAGCCGCGACAGCCTCCCCCCCGCCGCCCGCCGCCCGCCGGGCCCACAGGGCCAGCATAGCCTGGAGAACCGCCACCAGCAGATCGCCCCGGTAGGGCTGTTCCCTCTCCTCCTCCGCCGCCAGCGCCCGGGCCAGCTCCCGCGCCGTCTGGTCCCGGTCCAGCACCCGCAGCAGGATCTCCTCCGGCAGCGGCCCGGCGCAGGTGAAGGAGGCGGTGATAAAGCCCACCCGCTCCCCCTCCTCGCCGTACTGCATGTGCCACTGGTCCGGCGGCACAATTAGCGCCTGGTTCTGCCCCAACGCGTAGTCCCGCCCGCCGACCACGTTGTGGAGCCGCCCGTGGTCCACATAGATCAGCTCATAGGGCCGGTGCCGCTCCCCCGGGAAGAAGAACCCCGGCTCCTTCTCCTGATAGAAGAGGGTGAGGATCCTCTCCACCCGAATGGTGGGCCGGATCAGGCCAGGCTCCGCCGTGGGCAGAGAGCCCGCCCTCTCCAGGGGCCGGTCCGCTGCCAGGCGCACGGCGCTGCCCTCCTCCAGGGGAAGCAGGGCGAATTCCGTCCCCGGCTTCAGCGCGACAGGCTTGTCCAGATAGAACATGTCCCCGGCCTGTCCTTCCCGGCAGAGGCAGAGGGCCGCCATCCCCCGCCCTGGGCCCAGCCGGACCTCTCCCGGGCAGCGGAGAAGCTCCAGCCTCTCCCCGGCCTCCACCGGACGCTCCTCCCCCTCGGGAAGGCCCTCCCGCTCATCCAGCAGCCGGCCGAACCGGGCGGTGGTGACGGGGTTCAAGTTTTTCAGCATAAATGTGGTCCGCCTCCTATGTCCGCTGCGCCGCGGACTTACAAATTTCTCAACAGATCTTGTAAAAAGGGCACTTTCCCGCCCCGTCCCCTTGCGGTCCGCCCGACCCGGTGGTAAAGTAGAAGAAACCTATCGTGGGATCATCCCCCGAACCCCGCGGGATGCCCCGCGGCAGCCACCATATTTTTAATAGGGAGGATCGATCATGGGGCCCCTCAACCAAGCCCTGGCCGCCTTCGATCTCCGCGGCGCCCCCCTCTACGCCGGGCGCTACGGCAGCGGCCACATCAACGACACCTACGCCGTGGCCTGCGACAGCGGGCTGATGTACATCGTGCAGCGGGTGAACGGCACGGTGTTCCCCAAGCCCTGGGAGCTGATGGAGAACATCGCGGCAGTGACGGCGTTCCTCGGCCGCCGGACCTCCGACCCCCGCCGCTGCCTGCGGCTGGTCCCCACCCGGAACGGCGAGCCCTGCTTCGTAGACGACCAGGGCGGCTACTGGCGCGCCTTCCCCTTCATCTCCAACAGCGTCTGCCTCCAGGCCCCCACCCGCCCGGAGGACTTCTACCAGAGCGGGGTGGCCTTCGGCGCCTTCCAGCGCCAGCTGGCCGACTTCCCTGCGGCCACCCTCCACGAGCCCATCCCCAATTTCCACAACACCCCCGACCGGTACCGGAAGCTCCACCAGGCCCTGGCGGAGGACCCCCTGGGCCGGGCCAAGGACTGCCAGGCGGAGATCCGGGCCTATCTGGACCGGGAGGCGGGCGCGGACAGCATTGTTAAGGGTCTGGCGGAGGGCGCGCTCCCCCTCCGGGTCACCCACAACGACACCAAGCTGAACAACGTCATGCTGGACTACGACACCCACGAGGCATTGTGCGTCATCGACCTGGACACCATCATGCCCGGCTCCGCCCTGTACGACTACGGCGACTCCATCCGCTTCGGCGCGGCCACCGCCGCGGAAGACGAGCGGGACTTAGGCCGCATGGGCCTGGACCTGGAGCTGTTCCGCACCTACACCCGGGGCTTTCTCAGCGCCTGCGGGGACAGCCTGACGGAGCGGGAGCTGCGGATGCTGCCGGTGGGCGCCCGGCTGATGACATTGGAGTGCGGGGTGCGGTTTTTGACGGACTACCTCTCCGGCGACACGTACTTCAAGATCAGCCGGGAGAGCCACAATCTGGACCGGGCCAGGACCCAGCTGCGCCTGGTGGAGGACATGGAGCGGAAATGGAAAGAAATGGAACAGATCGTGAAGGAGGTCAGAGCATGAACGTACTGGTCACTGGCGGCGCCGGGTACATCGGCAGCCACACCTGCGTGGAGCTGCTGGAGGCGGGGCACACCCCCATCGTGGTGGACAACCTGTGCAACTCCAGCGAGGTATCCCTGCAACGGGTCCGGGAGATCACCGGCAAGGAGGTGGTCTTCATCCGGGGGGACGTGCGGGACGAGGCCCTGCTGGACCAGGTTATGGAACAGTACCGCCCCGCCTGCGCCATCCATTTCGCCGGGCTGAAGGCGGTGGGCGAGTCCGTGGAGAAGCCCCTGGCCTACTATGACAACAACCTGCGCTCCACCCTCTCCCTGTGTCGGGCCATGGCCCGGGCGGGGGTCAAGCGGATCATCTTCTCCTCCTCCGCCACGGTCTACTCCGGGGACAACGAGATGCCCCTGGGGGAGGACGCCCGCACCGGCGGGTGCACCAACCCCTACGGCTGGACCAAGTACATGTGCGAGCAGATCCTCCGGGACACCGCGAAAGCGGACCCCGAGTGGTCCGTGGTGCTGCTGCGGTACTTCAACCCCGTGGGCGCCCACCCCAGCGGCCTCATCGGCGAGGCCCCCAACGGCATCCCCAACAACCTCATGCCCTATATCTCCCAGACGGCCATCGGCCGCCTCCCGGAGCTGCGGGTCTTCGGCAACGACTACCCCACCAGGGACGGCACCGGGGTCCGGGACTACATCCACGTGGTGGACCTGGCCAAAGGCCACGTGGCCGCCATCCGCCACCTGATGGACCACACGGGGGAGGCGGTGTTCAACCTGGGCACCGGCCAGGGCTACAGCGTGCTGGAGATGGTGGAGGCCTTCCAGCGGGTCAACCAGGTGTCCGTCCCCTACCGCATCGCCCCCCGCCGGGCGGGGGATCTGGCCGTATGCTACGCCGACCCGTCCAAGAGCGCCCGGGAGCTGGGCTGGAAGGCGGAGCTGGGCCTGGAGGATATGTGCCGGGACGCCTGGAACTGGCAGAAGAAAAACCCCAACGGGTACGAGGTGTAGGACCAGCAAAGCCTCCGCGGCGCCGCGGCGGGGCCGGCGCGGTCCATTCCGCCTCTCATAAAATGAAAGCGAAGGGGCACCCGCTGCGGGCGGGTGCCCCTTCGCCGCGCTCTGGAGGGCGGGCCCCGCCCCGCTATACTCCGCTGTCCAGCTCCAACACCAGGTGCTCGATGGCGGTGTGGCGGTGCATGTAGACCACGTGGAGCCGCCCGTCCAGATCTCTGCACATGGCGGGCTGGCACTTGTTGCCGGGGGCCGGCGCCAGCTCGATCACGTTCTCCCAGGTCAGCCCCTCGTCGTGGGAGCAGGCCAGGGTGAGGGGGCTGCGCTCGTGCCAGTCCGTCTCCGGGGTGTCGTTGTAGGCCATGAGGATAGTCCTGTCGTCCCAGCTGATGACGTCGATCTTCGACTCGTTGTTCAGGATGCCGCAGGGGACCGGCTCGGACCAGGTCCGCCCGCCGTCCAGGCTCTCCGCCCGGTAGGACGGCAGGGATTTCCCCCCCGCCGTGCCCCAGCCGGTGGTGCCGGGGCAGGTCCGGGTGAACAGCAGCAGCCGCCCGTCGGGCCGCAGGCAGATAGCCGGCTCCCGGATCAGGTTGCCGTCGGCGGCGCTGAGGATGGGGCCCTGCTCCCAGGTCTCCCCGTCGTCGCGGGAGAGGTAGATCCGCACCGCGCCGAAGTACTTGTCCTTCAGCTCGCTGCTGGTGGAGGCGAAGACGATGGTGCCGTCAGGCAGCAGCACGCTGTCGTTGGAGGCGTGGCCGGACTGGATGTTGGCCGGCTTGGCGGGCTCCCAGGTCCGGCCGCAGTCCCGGGTCTTCCGCGTCCACAGCTCGTCCCGGCCGTTGCACCAAGTCAGGAAGTTGACCTCCGTGTCCAGGAACTTGGCAAAGAGGAGGATGATCTCCCCCTTCTTATTTTTGATAAAGATGGGGTCGTGGCAGCAGTAGCGGATGTCGCAGCCCACCGCGTCCGGGTTGGACCAGGTGTGGCCGCCCCGGGGCAGAATGGACACCCAGTCCTTGGCGTCCCGGCCCATGGGGTCCCCGTTCCACTGGAGAAAGCCCCCGTTCCACACTGCCAGCAGGTCGCCGTTCTCCGCCAGGGTCAGGCTGGGCATGTGGTAGCACTGCCGCTCGTCGAACCACTCCACCACCCAGTTGCGTTCGATGATCTTCGCTTTCATTCCATGTCCTCCGTCTGTTTCTCCAAAGTGATCAGCACCGTCTCCATGGGCGGCAAAGTCTGGGGGAAGGAGAGCCGCCCCGCGCCGTCCGGCGCCATGTCCAGCTCCTCCCGGCGGCCGTCGCTGAACCGGAGGGACGCCCGGGTCCAGGCTCCCCCGCCCAGGCGCAGGGTCCACCCCCGGGCCGGGTCCAGGCTGGCGTTGACCAGGTATACATAGAGATGTCCCTCGTCCTCCGTGCAGTAGGGCTGCAGGTAGGCGGACTTCTCCACCATGGGGGCCGCCAGGCGGGCCCGTTCCCCCAGGACCGCCTGGACCAGCTCCCGCCGCAGGCTGTTCAGGAACATCTGGGGCATCTCCGTGGGGGAGGCCAGGTTCCCGAAGGGGAACACCATCACCCGGCCGTCCACCACCACCTGAGCCGGCCCCGTCCGGCGGCGGTAGGAGTCGAAGAAGGCGGTGCGCTCCTCCACCTCCCGGTCATACTCCACCAGCACCGCGTCGCTGCTGAGGAGCACCGCCGAGGCCCGTGCCCGGGGGATGCCGCAGTAGGTTCTGCCGTCAGTGACCTCCTCGTAGGTGTACTCCCCCTGGTCCTGCCGCATCCAGCGCAGGGAGCGCACCCCCGCCAGCTCTCCCAGGCCCAGCTCCACCAGGGTCTCCAGGGCGTCGCCGTTTAAGAGGACGAAGTTGTCCGCGAAGAGCGAGCGGACCTCCCCGGGGGACAGGTTGCGGAGGTACTGGCCGGAGACGGCCACGGTCTGCCCCCTGGGTGGGACCGTGCTGTACCAGAAGGGCACGCCCAGGGCGGAGAGGTACCCGGCGAAGAACATCTCCTGGGGGTACAGCTCCTCCATGGACTTCCCCTCCCGGGTGTGGAGGCTGTAGGAGGAGGTCTCGCAGATCAGGACGCACACCCCCCGCTTCTCCCTGCCGAAGGCGCCGACGGCCTTCATCTCGTTGAGGAAGGGCTTAACCTCCCGGAGCATGTCCTGATACCCCTCCTCCCACACGATGCCGTTGCCGTTGAGGTCGTACAGGTCGATGGTCATGCCGGCGGGGTCCAGAGGCAGGCTGACCAGGAGCTGGAAGCGGGTGAAGGCCAGGGACTTGGCAAAGCGGGAGTAGGGGTAGTTCTCCAGCTCGGGGTACACCAGGGTGTCCGCCGGCAGCAGGGCCCGGTTGGCCATGGAGACCATGTTGAAGCTCAGCATGTACCGCCAGGGGGAGGTCTCCGAGTAGGCGGGCAGGTGGATGCGGTCCACCGGGGGCTGGTCCCCGGCGAAGGCCCGCAGCAGGCCGTGCCAGTCCCGGCCCTCCGCCGCGTGGACCTGGGGCAGGGAGCTCATGAGCCCCAGCCGCGTCTCCGGGCTGACGGCGTGGGCCGCCTCCTCCAGCCTCCCGGCGATCTCCACCAGGGTCCGGCGGCAGGCGTCCAGCCAGATTTTTCGATAGGGGTGGGGCTCCCCCGGCTGGAGAACCCCCTGGACGAAGTCCTCCCGCCTGACTGGGTGGCCAGCCATCCGGGAGTAGAGGGCCATATGGGCCTCACAGAAGCAGCCCCCCCACTCCAGGGGCGCGTGGTTGTGGAAGCGGAAGTCGTCCTCCACCCAGAGGATGTGGGGACGCAGGGCGGCGTACCGGCGGTAGAGCGCCGCCAGGTGGTCCTGCCAGGCGGTATCCAGGGGGCAGACGCACAGCTGGGCCTGGCTGCCCTCCACGTCCACCATGGGGCGGAAGGGCAGCGCTTCGCTCATCCGCTTGCCCAGGTCAGCGTGCATAAGGCTGTGCCAGTGGTTGACGGAGAGGGTCACGCCGTGGGGCTCCAGGACGCGCTTCACATCCTCCAGCAGCTTCAGGTACCGCTCCTGCTCCGCCGCCGTCATATGGCCCGTGTTGATCTCCTCCACGTTGCAGAACACCGCCACGTCGTCCACCGCGGCCTCCTCCACAAAGCGGTCCAGGCTCTCCAGCTCCCGCTGGTCATTGAAATCCGGGTCACAGCAGAACCGGAAGGAATAGACATAGGGGTCCATGGCGCGTCTCCTTTATCGCTCGGAAATGGGCAAGCCGTAGAAGGCCAGCATGGGCATTCTCATGCAGTCGCAGGGGATGCAGGGGCCCGGGTCGCACCGCCAGGCCCCGTGGACCACCGCACCCTCCCCCAGGGGCCTGGGAAAGGTCAGCTCCATGGCGTCCCGCTGGGTCTGGTAGGCGCTGGGCCTCACCAAGCCCTCTCCGTCCTCTGCCTCGAAGGGCAGCAGGGCCGGGGCCACGTCAAAGGGGTTGAGCCAGTTGTAGACCCGCTTGAACTGCAGCTGGACCCTGTCCGGGGCCAGCCGCACCGCCCGCTCCACCTCCGGCGCCCGCCACTCCAGCTTTTTCCCGTATATTTCCGCCAGGGCGCAGCGGGCCATCCGCTCCCCCAGGACCAGGTTCCCCTGGGAAGAGTTGTGGATGAAGTCGTAGAGGGGCAGGTCGATGGCCGGCACCACCCAGACGTTCTCCAGCCGCCGGGCCGCCTCCCGCTGGGCCTGGCGGACCATCCCCCACTGCCGGTCCAGGTCCGTATCGCAGGGGGTCATGCACCGGTTGAGCTGCGCGGTGAGCACCGGCAGGTCGGGCCGACCCAGGTCCTCCCGCAGGCGGCGGACAAAGCGGGCAAACCGCTCCAGGTAGGTGCCCGCAGCATTCTCATAGCCCTCGGCCTCCCCCTGATACCACACCATCCCCCGGGGGCGGAGGCCGTCCGCCTCCAGCAGCTCCAGCATATTGCGGTACAGCGCCCCGTTGTCCTCCATGTCCCACCACCGCAGCGGCGCGCCGCCGTAGGCGGTCATGACGATGCCGATGGGGTAGCCCAGCTCCCGCTTGAGGAGCTTGGCGAAGTGGAGCCAGGGGGTGTGGCCCGGGTTGTGGTTTTCAAAATTGCCGGTGTGGATGGAGCCGGTGGTCTCCCCCAGGGGGTGGGTGGCAAGGTCCCAGCGTCCGCTGGGACGGAGGAGATGGACGCCCAGCTCCGGCCCGTCCTCGATGGGGTCCTTGGCCCGGCCGGCGGCGTTGCTCTGCCCCGCCGCCACGAACACATCCCCCACGCCGATGTTGTGGACCATATCGCCCCGGGTGGAGGACAGGCCGTCCCAGCCCTCGTACTCCATATAGGTCTCCACCCGGTACAGCCCTCCCGCGGGGACGTCAAACGTCACATGCCACCGGCTGTCCTCCTCCACCTCACACTCCGTCCAGGGACAGACGCTCTCGCCGCTGGACTCCAGGGCGATCCGGGCCTTCACCGTCACGGCGCCCTGCCGGATTTCGGTGAACTCCAGAGGTAGCTCAAAGGACTGGCGGACCCGGGTACAGGTCCCGGACAGCTCGACCCTGGCTTTTCCCGTGGCGTCCTGCTGAAAGATCTGCCAGGGCATGGCGCCCCGCTCTATGGTGACTCCGTATTTCACAGCTTCACGCCGCTCCTTTCCCCCCTCGGGGCGATTTTTCCTAGGCCCAACAAACGCGCCCTGTGCGGGCGCGTTTGTTGGGCGGATCCATTTTTCCTCGGACTCTCTCAAGGCGGAGATTGATCAGCCTCCGTAGTTGCTGCGGGCAGTCGCCACCGCCTCATTGATCATCTGCTCCAGCTCCAGGGCGCCGGCATCCTCATAGGCCGCCGCGTAGGTCGCCCAGTCGCTGTCCACATCCAGCTGCCCGCCGATGAACTGGGTCAGATACTCGTCGGTCAGGCTGTTGAGCTGGCTGATGATCTCGGAGGCCTCCGCCGGCAGAGTAATCATATTGTAGTACGCGGGAAGATCCACGATCACATCGTCCACGTAGGTGGAAATGGTCTCCTTGGCCTTATCCACCAGGGCCGCGTCCTCCTCAGTGGCCCAGTTGTTGCTGAAGTCCGTGGGGTAGGTCACCGCGGTCCACCAATCCTGGTTCTCGAAGTCCACATAGTACTCCGTGCCGCTGAACATGTAGCTGAACCACACATACTTGCACCGGCCGTCGCCGTAGCCGTAGGCGCCGTCGATCTCGGACCAGTAGTCGCTGCCCTGATCAAAGTTGTATTCGCCGTTGACACAGTTGTGCAGCAGGTCCTGTCCCTCGTTGGAGGCAATAAACTCCACCAGATCCAGCACCCGCTCGGGGTTCTCGCAGGAGTAGGGAATGAAATAGTGGGAGTTGACCCAGGTACTGGTCTGGTAGATGGGGCCGTAGCTGCCGTCGCTGGTAAGGGAATAGCCCACGGTCAGATCGTCGATGGTGGCGTCGGCGTTGGCAGCCGCCCAGGCCGTCTTGTAGAAGTCACGGAACTGGCCGGGATAGCCGAAGCCGAAGTTCACCGCGCCGATGCGGCTGGTGCCGAAGTCGGCGTAGGCGTCGTCAAAGTCGCCGCTGATGCCGATGCTGCTGCTCAGTCCGCCGTTCAGATACAGCTCCCGGAGCTGCCGCACAACGGCCTGGCTGGCCTCGGAGGTAGCGGAAACCGTCCAGTACTCAGAGTCGGTCCCCAGCTCGCCGGAGAGCACAACGCCCTTCATGTTCGCGCCCACAGTGGGCTCCTGGATGCTGGTGCCCTGGGGCACGGCAAGGGTGTAGTCAATCTCGTCCCAGGTGGTCAGCTTGTCATTGCGGGGCCACCAGCCCACGTAGCCCGCGCTGCCCGCGGCCTCGCAGTAGGCCAGGAACTCATCCACAGTCTGGGGCACCGCGCCGCCGTTGACCTCATCCAGGATCGCCTGGTTATACACCGAAACGCCGGAGAAGGAGGGATCGGCAAAGGCGGAGATGGAGTAGATGGCATAGGTGGCGTCGGGATCGCCGGTGTACAGCTCGTTGTACATCTTGTACTCGTCAGAGTTGATGATCTTGTACAGGGTGGGGTAGCGGTCCGGGTCGGCGTTGATGATCTCGCCGATGTTGACCACCAGCTCGTTCTCGATGTAGCTGGCGATCTTCTCAGACTCGCCCCAGGTGGGGAACAGGTCCGCCGCCGCGCCGGTGTACAGCTCGGTCTCCATGCGGTCGTCAAAGCCCTCGGTGCCGGTGTCATACTCCAGGGTAATGTTGACAGCGTCCTCAATGGCCTGCCGGATGGGATCATTCTCATACCCCTCCGCGTCATCCAGGTTGTTTCCGAACTGGGCAAAGCGGATGGTCACGTGCTCCCGCTCCGCTTCACCGGCGTCAGCGCCGCCATCGCCCTCAGTGGTCTGATTGCCGGTCTGGGTGTTGTTCTGGGTATTGTTGCCGCCGCAGCCCGCGAAAAGGGACAGCGCCAGCAGCAGTACCAGAGCCAATGACAACATTCTTTTCATAACAACCTCCTTGATTCCTTCCATTTTACTATAATTTACTCCCCTCCAGGGAGAAAATCACTCCTTCACAGCCCCCAAGGTCATGCCCGAGGTGAAATAGGGCTGGATAAAGGGGTAGACCACCACGATGGGGATAACCGCGCAGATGATGGTAGCCATCCGCAGACCCATGGGCGGCGGCAGCTCAAAGCCCATGCTCACGGCCCCGTTGCGGATCGAGTTCATCATCGACTTGTCTGTCAACATCCGGCGGAGAATCCAGGCGAAGGGCTGCAACTCCGTCCGGTTGCCGATGTACATCATGTAGTTGTAGTAATCGTTCCAGTTGATCACCGCGATGAACAGGGCCACCGCCGCCAGCATACTCTTGGACAGGGGCATGACGACACGGAAAAAGGCGGAAAACTCACTGCACCCGTCCAGGAGGGCGGCCTCCTCCAGCTCTCTGGGCACAGAGTAGGAGAAGTAGTTGCGCATGATGATGTAGTAGGTAATGTTCAGCGCCCCGGGGAGCACCATGACCCAGTAGGAGCCGATGAGGCCCAGGTCCTGGTAGAGCATATAGGTGGGGATCAGTCCGCCGGAGAAGAACAGGTTGAATACCACCAGGGCGTTGATGACCTTCATCCCGCGGATGCGGCTCTTGCTGGCGGCGTAGGCCATGGTGGATGTGACCAGCACCGACAGGGTGGTGGCCAGCACCGTTTTTGTGGCGGAGATCCATAGGCTGTTCACATAGGTCTGGTTGCCGAAGATTTGGATATAATACTGCAAATCGAAGCCCTTGAACCAGAGCATCAGCCCGCCCTGGATATACTCCTCATAGGGCATGACCGAGGCCACCAGGCAGTACCACAGGGGATAGAAGCAGATCAGGCCGAACCCCGCGCAGAAGACCAGAACAAAGACGTCGTAGAAGTTGAAGCCCAGCCGGCTGTACATGGTACGGCGCTCTCCCGCCATTCGTCTCATCATCGATCCGTTCCCCCTTTCTAAAAGATCCCCATAACGTCCACCCGGTTGGCGGCCTTGTTGGTGATGACCACCAAAATCAGGCCCAGCAGCTGGCTGACCAGGTTCACCGCCGTGGACAGCTCGAACTCGGTGCCGCCGCCCAGGCTGATGCGGTAGATATAGGTGGCCAGCACGTCGCCGGTGGAGAGGACGTAGTTGTTGTACAGGTTGTAGAACTGGTCGAAGTTGGCGGAGAACAGGCCGGAGACGTTCAGGATCAGCATGATGACGATGGTCGGCATGATGGCCGGGATGGTGATCTTGGTCAGAAGCTGCCAGCGGTTGGCCCCATCCACCCGGGCCGCCTCGTACAGCGTGGGGTTGATCGACGCCATGGAGGCCAGATACACGATGGTCCCGTAGCCTGTGTTCTTGATCAGAGCCGCAACGATCACGATCCCCCGGAACAGGTCCGGCCTGGCCATGAAGTTAACGGGCTCAAACCCCATGGCTGTGATGATCTGATTGATAACGCCTCCCACATCTCCGCTGGAGGCGGGGTACTCCAGAAGTACCTGCACCAGGCCGGCCATGATCACCCAGGACAGGAAATAGGGCAGGTAGACGGTGGTCTGCACCACGGACTTCACCTTTTTCAGCCGCAGCTCGTTGAGCATCAGGGCCAGGAAAATGGTGAACACCGTGCTGATGACCAGGTACTCCACATTGTAGATCAGCGTGTTCTTCAGCGCCCGCCAGAAATCCGGGTCGTTGACCATGGTCTGGAAGTGTTCCAGGCCGGCCCAGGGCGAACCCCAGATCCCAAGCGCCGGCTTATAGTCCTTAAATGCCAGCTGAATGCCGTACATGGGGCCATAGTTGAATACGATCATGAAAATCAGCCCCGGCAGAACCAGCAGGTACAAAAACCAGTACCGCCGCAGATATTTCCAGAAGCGGTTCAGCCTCCCCCCGCGGGGGTCGCTCACCGCCAGCGCGCCCGCGGTATTTTTTCGACCCAGCATACAAGCCTCCTCAGAAGATAATAACTCAAAATTATTAGCTCACACTCTTCCCGGAAGGGATCCCCCCTTCTCGCCGCTAATATTTTACTAATATTAGCGGCGCCTCTTGATTTCTCGTTGTTTTTAGTGTAGTATATCAGCAAATCCACCATCTGTCAACCTTTGCACGGGTCAAAATTTGGTGCGGTTTGTTCTGTCCGGCCAAATTTCGCGCTCATATTTTCAAAAATTATTAGTAATAAAATAATTTTTTGCTGTGTTCATCGGCAAAAGGAGGACCTATGAGCTATCAAATCGCATTTATCGGCTATGGTTTGCGGTCGGAAACCATGATGACCGCCTTCCGTTCCATTGACGCCGATATCTCGGTGGCCGCCGTGTGCGATCCCCGGGAGGCGGAGCTTCGGAAAAGGACCGCGGGGGACCCGATGTTCGCTTCCACAACCTATTATACCGACGCGGCGGAGATGCTGGACGCCGTGAAGCCCGACGGCGTTTTTGTGGGTACCCGCTGCGGTCTCCACACCCCTATGGCGAAGCAGGTCCTGTCCCGGGATCTCCCCCTCTTTTTGGAGAAGCCCGTGGCCATCACGGATGACCAGCTCCGCGATCTCGCCTCAGCTGGGCGGGGCCGTGAGAATCAGGTGGTGGTCTCCTTCCCCCTGCGGATGTGCGCTGTGGTCCAGGAGATGAAGCGGATCGTGGACTCCGGGGCGCTGGGTCAACTGACCATGGTGCAGGCCGTCAACAACGTGCCCTACGGCAGCGTCTACTACCACAGCTGGTACCGGGACCCCTCCCTCACCGGCGGTCTGTTTCTTCAGAAGGCCACCCACGACATCGACTACATCAGCTATCTCATTGGAGAGACGCCGAAGACCGTGTTCGCCCGCACCGCCAAGCTCTACTTCAAGGGGGACCGCCCCGCCAAGCTCCACTGCCCCGACTGCCCGGATTACAGGACGTGTGTGGAGAGCAGCTATGTGGTGGGCAAGCTTCAGGGAGACGACGTTCAAGGGGACGCCTGCTGCTTCGCGGCAGACACCGGCAACGAGGACGGCGCCTGCGCCGTCTTCACCTGCGGCAGCGGCCTTCTCATCAGCTACAGCCAGAACTTCGTGGTGAAGCGCTCCGCCGCCCGGCGGGGCTGCCGGATCATCGGCACCCGGGGCAGCGCGGAGTTCGACTTCTACACCGGACAGATCCGCGTCGACGACTACTTCACGCCCCAGGCGGCGACCCACCAGATCACCAGCGCGGGGAATCATTTCGGCGGAGACAAGCGGCTGGCCCTGGCCTTCCTGTCGGTGCTGGCCGGGGAGCCGTCCCCCGCAGGGCTGGAGACCGGCCTGGCCAGCGCGGCCTGCTGCCTGGCCGCCCGCCGCTCCGCCGAAACCGGCCAGCTGGAGGAGGTCCCCTTCCCCATCCCCTGACCTCCCACATTACAATAATAATTCTCATATCACGGCAATATCACGAAATTACGGAGGATCGATCCATGGCACTCTCTCAACAGGGCGCTTTCGCCCTCCACCTCCAGCGCCGCACCCTCTACCTCCCCCAGCAGCGCCCCGGCTTCACCGCCTGGGCGGCGGCCTTCGACTACGGCGACGGCCGCCTGGGTCTGAGCTTCAAGGAGACCCTGCAGGCCCGGGACCCGAACTACCGTCCGCCCCTCCTGGAGTACGGCGAGGCCGTTGGCGCGCCGGTGTCCTACTGCTCCGTGGAGTGCGGCAGCCGGGACCAGCGCTCCTTCCGGGTCTACATGCTCTCCGAGGACGGCGGGCGGACCTACCGGGAGTCCGGCCGTTGTCCCATAGAGGAGGGGGCCTTCTGCAGCGTTGGCTTCCCCGATGGGCGCATCGTGGGCCTGGAAACCCCCCGGAAGGACGCCGCCGGTTCCGGCTGCGGCGACGGCATCCTGGTCCGGGAGAGCCGGGACGGGGGGACCACCTGGCAGCACGTGACCAAGCTGCTGGAGGGCTGCGCCCCCTACCTGTGGCGGGTCCGCCGCCTGGGAGACGGCTCCTTTCTGCTGCTGGCCAGCCTCTACGGCACCCCCTGGGGCCCCAGCCGGGCCCGGGCCACCCGGAACACCATGCTGCCCGGGGAGACCTACCTGAACAAGATCCAGACCTTTTTCCTCCACAGCCGCGACGGCGTCCACTACTCCGGCCCCCACTACGTCCTCCCCGGCATCGGGGCCCACGAGTACGACGTGGCGGAGCTGTCGGACGGCTCTCTGCTGTTCCTGGCGGGGGACGTCCAGGCCACCCCGGCGGCCCGGCAGATCGTCCGCCGGGAGGGGGAGCGGTTCATCAACGGCCCCCTGCTCCCCATCCGCCGGGGCGCTCCCGCCGATCCCGCCGCCGATCCCCAGGGGGGCTTTTTGCCGGAGACCTTCGTCTGCCTGCCCGGCGACCTGCTGGTGGGGGCCCGCCGGAACAAGCCCTACGCCTGCTCCGCCGACCGGGGGGAGAACTGGTTCGAGATAGAGGGCCTTCCGAGCAGCCTGTACCAGCCCAGCCTCCAGCTCCTGCCCGACGGCTCCCTGGCCTGCTTCGGCCACATCGGCGGGGACCTGGCCCTGGGGCAGGCGGACATGTACATCGCCGCCGACTTTTTCCGGGTGGAGGGCCGTCCCCCGGCGGCGGCGGAGCTGTCCCTGGAGCGGCTGCTGTCCCCGGAGGGCAGCCAGTACCGCAACGCCTACGCCGCCACGCTGACCCAGGACGGACGGCCGCTGGCCGGGCGGCGGGTGGTGTTCCGCTTCAACCCCTACTGGCGGGCCGACGGCACCGTGTCCACCCTGCCCCAGGAGGAGGCCCCCCATCAGATCGAGGCCGTTACCGACAGCCAGGGCCGGGCCGAGACCTCCGTCCCGGACTTTGACCGCACCGCCGACATTCACTTCGCCTACCAGGTGGACGCCTGCTTCCCCGGGGAGGAGGCGCTGCTCCCCTGCCGCAGCCCCCTGCGGTGCGAGCTGGCCATGACCCCCCGCCGGCGCTGCCGCCGCCCTTACCCCGTCTACCTGGCCGGCGGCGTCCTCTATGTCTCCCGGGAGATGGAGGAGCGCTTCCCGGGGATCTACCAGCTGCTGGAGCCCCAGCGGGGTCTCTCTCCGGCGGCCTCCCCCGAGGCGCTCCCCGCCGATCTGATCCAGGCCCTGCTGGAGGCCAACGCCCTCCGCAGAGATCAGGCGGGCCGGTTGGCCTGGTGCCCCAGTGTCCACGCGCCGGCACCCCTGGCGGACGTCAAGCCCATGGGCGACGGGGACTGGTATGAGTAATAATAAATAAATAGAGCACCAAAAACAGCGCAGGGACCAGCAATAGCCAGTCCCTGCGCTCAACACGCAAAAAAAGCCTCGCAGAGTTCCGCCGCCCGCAGGCGGCGGAAGAAGATCAAATCGTTTTTCCGACGGCGTGCACATCGGAAAAACACTCTGCGCGGAGCGAGCGTCGAATCGTCCGCCAAGGGCGGACGACCGAGGCGCAGAGCGAAGTGAACCCCTTTTGGCGGAAAAGGCGTCAGCCTTTTTCGCCAATTTCAGCGCAGCTCCGCCATGCCGGCAGAGCCGGCCTTGAGCATTCCCAGGTCGCTGTTCCACATGTTGACGGTCATGCCCCGATCCAGCCAGGGCTTCAGCGCCGCCGCGCCGCTGAAGTGGCCGCCGGCCCGCTTGCCGCTGGCCTGGGCCCCCGCCACCACCTTGGCGAAGGCGGCCTCCATCTCCGGGTGGGTGTACTGGCCCAGCAGGCCGTAGTCCTGGGACATGTCGTTGGGGCCGATGAGGGCCAGGTCGATGCCGTCCACCGCCATGATCTCCGCCACATGCTCCACGCCCTCCCGGGACTCAATCTGGGCCATCAGAACGGTGCCCCGGTTGGACTGCTCCATGTAGGTCCGGCCGTCCACCTTCTCAAAGTCCGTGTGGGGGCGGTTCAAGGACACGCCCCGGTGGCCCATGGGGGCGTACTTGGCCCAGTCCACCAGCTGCCGGGCCTGTTCGGCGGACTCCGTATTGGGCAGCAGCAGCCCTTCAGCGCCCATCTCCAGGAACTTCAGCACGTGCTCCCGCCGCAGCTCCGGAATCCGGACCACGCCGGGCAGGCCGATGGCTCTGGCCACCGCCAGCATATCCGCCACCTCCCGGGTGGTGAAGGACCCGTGCTCGCAGTCCACCACGAAGAAGTCGAACCCGCACCGGGCCAGGATCTTGGGCAGATCCGCACTGGCGAAGGTCGTCACCATGGTGCCCAGCAGGCGCCCGCCTTCCTCCAATTTTTCTCTGAAACAGTACTGCATAGAGATCCCCCATTCCGCCGCTGTACGCGGCATAAAGTAATCATAAAAATGTATCCTTGGCAATAAAGCGCATCTTCCCCCCGGGAGCAAGCCTCACATCCGGGGACCGCCCACGCGGTCACGCGCCCCGCCCCTGCTCCGTTTCATCCGAACTTGGCCGGACCAGCCGCTCCGCGCGGCACAGGCCCGAGGCCATCAGCTCCTCCACCTCCGCCTCCGCAGGGATCGCCATGCCCACCGCGCCCCGCTTGGTACACACCAGGGTCCCCACGCAGTTGCAGAACCGGGCCGCCTCCTCCAGCGGCATGTCCCGCTGGACGCAGCGGCACAGGGCGGCGGCAAAGCAGTCCCCCGCCCCGGTGGGGTCCACCACCGGCACGTCGATCCCCGGCGAGGCCACCACCTGGCCGCCGGCGGACAGCAGCGCCCCGTCCTTGTCCTGGGAGATGGCCACCAGCTTCGGGCCCATGCCGTGGAGAACGTCCAGGATCTCCCACACGTCCTCCCGCCCCGTGAGCTGCCTGGCCTCCGCCAGGGTGGGCTTGAGGATATCGGCCTGGGACGCCATGCGGAGCATCCGCTCCCGCGCCTCTCCGCCCCAGCGGAGCTCCCCCCGGATGTTGGGGTCGAAGGACACCAGCACGCCGTGGCGCTTGGCCATGGCCACCGCCTCGAAGCAGGCCCCGCGGATGGACTCGTTCAGCTCCAGCAGCATCCCCGGCAGATGGAGGATCTGGGCCTGGGCGACGACCTCCTCATCCAGGTCCCCGGCGGAGAACCGGCTCCCCACGGAGTTCTCCCGGTAGTACTGGTAGTTGCGCCCCTCCGGCAGGTATTCCAGGAAGGCCAGGCCGATCTGCCCCTCCTCCGACCGGACCATGTGGGAGGTGTCCACCCCCGAGCGGGCCACCGTCTCCACCGCCAGGCGGCTGAAGGGGTCCCGCCCCACCTTTCCCAGCAGGCCGCACCGGGCTCCCAGGGCCGCAGCGGCGCAGGAGAAGATCCCCGCCGAGCCGCTGACCGTCTTGATCACCGTCCCCGGCTCAGACAGCCGCATGTCGCTCCTGGTGGGGACAAAGTCAAGCAGGAGCTCCCCCAGCGCCAGGATCTCCCCCACCGGCTTCGCCGTGGGAAACAAGCTTTTCAGTCCCATCGCCTCACTCCTCATCTCACTCACATCACTTTTTATTAATAATAAAAGATATTAAAATTAATATTTTAGTTTATCATACCAGACGCGGGGCAACTTGTCAACCGCCTGGCGCCGGATTCCCGTCCGCCGGGGCGGCGGGCCAGGAAACCTCTCCAGGGGCCGCGCCGGTTCCTGTTGACAGATTTTTGGTGATCGCTTATACTAATTAATATATTTATAATATTTAAGGAAACGGGGCAAAATCATGGCCAAAAAAGTGACCTCCAGCGATGTGGCGAAGCTGGCGGGCGTCTCCCAGCCCAGCGTCTCCCTGATCCTCAACGACAGCGGCAAGGTCTCCTTCAGCAACGAGACGAAGGAGCGGGTCTTCGCCGCCGCCCAGGCCCTGGGCTACCAGCCCAAGCACCAGCGGCGGGTGGTGCGCCGGCACAGCGACATGATCCTGGTCCTGACCCCCACTCTGTCCAACCCCTACTACTGCGAGCTGTCCCAGAGCATCGAGAGCTACGCCGCCTCCCGGGACTACCACGCAATCATCTGCAACACCTTCCGCAGGCCCAGCCTGGAGAAATACTACCTGGACGCCTTCGCCGGGGGCAAGGTGGGGGGGATCATCTACACCTTCCTGCCCAGCTTTCCCCGGGTGGTGGAGCAGCTGGCCAAGGAGACCCCTGTCATCCTCATCGGCGAGAAAAAGAACGACCTTACCATCTGCTCCATTGAGCTGAGCAACCACACCGCCGGGGCCCTCCTGGCGGAGCATCTCTATCTCCTGGACCACCGGGACGTCACCTTCATCTCCACCCCCACCAACCAGACCACCCTGGCCCGGGAGCAGCGGCTGGAGGGGATGCGGGAGTTCTTTGCCCGGCAGGGTCTGGACCACTGCGTCCACGTCATCGAGGCGGACTGCGACACGGAGGACGACTTTGTCTCCGGCGGAACCTCCTATGAGTACCGGGTAGCCCAGGCGCTGACCGAGCAGTTCCTCCAGAGCGGCAGCGAGTCCACCGCCCTGATCGGCGCCAACGACATGATCGCCGTCGGCATCTGCGAGACCCTGAAGCGGGCCGGCTTCCGGGTGCCGGAGGACTACTCCGTCTGCGGCTTCGACAACATCTTTATGTCCTCCCTGCTCTCCCCGCCGCTGACCACCGTGGACCACCGCCTCCACCTCCGCAGCAAATTCGCGGTGGACATGGTGGTGGACCGGGGCCAAGCGCCCGAGTCCAAGGCCACGGAGGCCGTCAACAAGATCGAGTACGCCCCCACTCTGATCGTCCGGGCCTCCACCAGCCGGCGCAAGCAGCGGCGGCAGTCCAGGGACAGCGGGACCTAAGAGGTTACTCCCTCTCCACCGTCTCCTGCCGGCTCTGCCGGCGGAACGCGGTGGGGGTCATCCCCTCGTGCTGCTTGAAAAACAGGGAGAAGCTGCTGTCGCTGGGGAAGTTCATCCGCTGGGCGATCTCCGCCGAGGTCAGGTCCGTGTACCGGAGGTAGTACTTGATCTTGGCCAGGCGCACGTCCACCGTCCGCTGCTTGAAGGTGACGCCGTAGGTCTCCTTCAGGAAGCGGTTGAGCTGGCTGGGGCTGAGGTGGAGCTGGCCGCACAGCTCCTTCAGCCGTCCCTGCTCCTCCCCGCTGTCCGCCACCCGGTCGAAGTAGTGGTCCACCAGGAATTTCCTCCGTCCGGTGTCGTCCAGCATCTGGCCGGCGCCGGTCCCGCCCTGGCCGAAGGAGCGGCACAGGACCTGGAGCACCCGGCCGAACAGCGCCGCCAGCAGCCCCCCGGTCTCCAGCTCCCCCCGTCCGGGGGTCTCCTCCCGCAGCATGTCCAGCAGCCGGGTCATCCTCCCGTCCATGGGAAAGTGGGCGCAGCCCGCCTCCCGCAGGGAGGCCAGGGCCCGCTCCAGGTCCCCGGCGCCGCCGTTTCGGGCCCGGTCCCAGGGGTGGACCAGGAAGCGGATGGAGGTCCGCCGCTCCCGCTGTCCCCTGTTCAGGAGGCTGGCGTGGCGGACATGGGGCGGGAACAGAAACACCGTGTCGGCCTGGTAGCCGTAGGCGGTCCCGTTGGCAAACTGGAACCCCGCGCCGCCCTGACACAGCAGCAGCTCATAGCTGGCGTGGTAGTGCTCCTCGGTGAACCCCTGGATCTCCCGGGGCGGGCAGGCCAGGGCGTCGGCGGCGATGAAGCACTCCAGCAGGCAGCCGCCCAGCAGCACCGACGCCGTCACATGCCCCTCCCGTTTCTCCGGACTCCGTTCCATACGCTTACGCCTCCTCCCCCGGAATTTTGTCTTTCCCTTCATACCCGGCAAAACACGGCGGATTTTGATATGGTCCTTTCCCGCGCCGTCTGGTACAGTCATGGTGCTACTATAGCACACCATGTGTCCGATTTCCACCCAATCATTTGATAGGAGGTACACAACTATGACCCAGACCATGTATGGCGACGCGTCCGGCCGGGGCGCCGTTTCGGGCTACCGGGTATCCATTCCCGCCAGGCAGCACCCCTACACCGAGGAGGAGATCGCCGCCGTCGTCAACGTGATGCGGAACGTCGACGGCCAGACTCAGGGCACCTACCTGGCCAAATTCCAGGAGGACTTCGCCGCCTTTACCGGCGCCAAGCACGCCTTCGCCGTGGACAACGCCACCAACGCCCTGAGCCTGGCCGCTACCCTGTGCGGCATCCGGCCCGGCGACGAGGTCATCATCCCCGCCTACACCTTCTGCGCCTCCGCCATCCCCTTTGGCAAGGCCGGCGCCAAGATCGTCTGGGGCGACATCGACCGGGACACCTGGACCATCGACCCCGAGGACATCCGCCGGAAGATCACCCCCAAGACCAAGGCCATCGTCTGCGTCCACCTGCTGGGTATGCCCTGCGACATGCCCGCCATCCTGGAGATCGCCCGGGAGCACGGGCTGAAGGTGGTGGAGGACTGCGCCCAGGCCCTGGACGCCCGGATCAACGGCCAGCACGTGGGCACCTTCGGCGACTTTGGCTGCTTCAGCTTCCACGGCGCCAAGACCATGACCACCCTGGGCGAGGGCGGCATGCTCACCGTCAAGTCCGACGAGGACGCCAAGCTGGTCCCCGGCATCCGCCACAACGGCTGCTGCGGCTTCGACTATCCCCGGGAGCGGTACTGGGTCCCCGCCATGAGCAACGTGGACATGGACATCGAGGGCTTTTGGCCCAACAACTTCTGTATCGGGGAGGCCCAGTGCGCCCTGGGCAGCGTGGAGCTGAAGTCCCTGGTAAAGTACACCGACCAGATCATCGCCCAGAACGACAAGCTGCGGGCCCTCCTGGCGGACGTGCCGGAGATCTCCTTCAACAAGATCCCCGACGGCTACCGCCATGTCCGCCACCAGTATGTCCAGCACTTTGACGGCAGCGCCTTCGGCAAGAACCGGGACGACCTGCTGGACCTGCTGACCGGGAAGTACGGCATCCGCAGCATCGTACAGTACTACCCCCTCTACCGCTACCCCCTGTTCCAGAAGCTGGGCGCCGGCGAGTTCGACTGCCCGGTGCTGGAGTCCTGGTGGGACAACTCCTTCAGCGTGCCCATGTGGTGCGGCATGGACGACGAGGTGCTGAACATCATCGCCGACTCCGTCCGCTCCGCCGTGGCGGACCTGAAGAAGTGATGGACCGGCGCTTCACCGGCGGCGTGCTGGTGCCGCTGTGCTCCCCCTGCGATGAGGGGGACCGCTTCCTCCCGGACCGCTTCCGGGAGGGGCTCTCCCTCTGCCTGGACGCCCCCGTCGACGGCTTCTACGTCTGCGGCGGCACCGGCGAGGGGACCAAGATGCGCCCCGAGGACCGGAAGGCCGCCTGCGAGCTGGCGGTGGCGCTCTCCGGCGACAAGAAAGTGCTGGTCCAGGTGGGCGCCGCCGACCGGGATACCGCCCTGGAGCTGGCCCGCCACGCCGGGGCCGCCGGGGCGGACGGGGTCTCCACGGTGCCTCTGCCGGGGCTGACCTGGTCGGAGCAGCTCGCCTACTACGCCGCCCTGCCGGAGGTCTCCGGGCTGGAGACGGTCCTCTACTACACCCCGGACTGCGATGCCGACCTGGAGCAGATGGAGCAGGCCCTGGCCCTCCCCGGGATCACCGGGGTGAAATCCTCCACCAACGATTTCTTCTTCACCATGCGGCTCATCGACAGCAAGCCCGAGGGCGTGATCCTCTTCAACGGCAAGGACGAGTATCTGGCTCCCGCCGTGCTCCAGGGGGCGGAGGGCGGCATCGGCATGTGGGCCAGCGCCTTCCCGGAGGCCTACGCCGCCATCTACCGCCACGCCGCCGCCGGGGAGCTGACCGAGGCCTTCCGCCTCCAGGTCACCCTCAACAAGCTGTGCTGCGTCGTCTTCCGCTTCGGCCTTCTCCCGGCCTTCTCCGTGATCCTGGAGTATCTGGGCCGGTGGTCCCGGGTGTTCCGCGGCGGCGCCGGGAACTTTGACGAGGATTTCCGCCGGGCCTTTCTGGCCCAGGCCCAGCCCCTAATCGACCAGCTTTCCCACCCCCAGAAAGGAGCGGCCCTATGAATCCCATTCCCAATACCGACCTGTCCGTCTCTCCCATCACCCTGGGCACCATGACCTACGGCAACCCCGTGGCCTTTGACGACGCGGTGGACCTGACCCGCTACGCCCTGGCCCAGGGGATCAACATGATCGACACCGCCAACATGTACGAGGGCTACGACCGGGTCCCCGGCAGCGCCGGCGGCGTGGCGGAGCGGATTATCGGCCGGGCCATCCAGGGCCTGGACCGGCGCGGCGTGCTGATTGCCACCAAGCTGGGGATGAAGGTGGGGGACAGCCCGGAGGACGCCGGCACCTCCGCCTCCGCCGTCCACACCCAGCTCTCCCGAAGCCTGGAGCGGCTGGGCACCGACTATGTGGACCTCTACTACCTCCACTGCCCCGACCCCTCCGTCCCCCTGGAGGAGACCCTCCGGGCCATTGACGAGGAGCTGCACCGGGGCCGTATCCGGTACTACGGCGTCAGCAACTACTCCGCTGGGCAGCTGGCGGACCTGCTGGCGGCGGCGGACCAAAACGGCCTGCCCCGCCCCGTGGCCTGCCAGCCGCCGCTGAGCCTGCTGAAACAGGAGGCTCTGGAGGAGCTGCTGCCCCTGTGCCGGAGGGAGAACATCGCCGTCATCCCCTACCAGATCTACCAGGGCGGGCTCCTCACCGGGAAGTACCGCCGGGGAGAGGCCATGCCCGCCGGCTCCCGGGGGGCGGAGATGCCCAGCTGGCTCATGGCCCGGGACGACGCCCTCTACGACAAGCTGGAGGAGATCCAGCGGCAGGCGGACGCACGGGGCATGTCCATGTCCCACTACGCCCTGCGCTGGGCGCTGGAGCAGCCCACCGTGGTCTCCGCCATCGTGGGCGTGAAGCGCCGGGAGCAGATCGACAGCGCCCTGGCCGCCCTGGCCTGATCGTTACCTATCTCTAAGCCGCGGAAAGGAGCCCGCCCCATGGACCGACAACGCACCAACCCCTTCGTGGAATTCCTGGAGCTGCTGGCCGACCTGGCGATCCTGAATGTTTTGTTCCTGCTGTGCTGCCTCCCGGTGGTGACAGCGGGGGCATCCCTGGCCGGACTGAACTACGCCGCGGAGAAGCTGCGGCGGCAGGAGGGCCGCCCGGCGGCCAACTTCTTCCGGGGGTTCCGGGTGAACTTCCGGCAGGCCACCATCTTCTGGATCATCTTTCTATGCCTGATTGTGTTTCTGTTCCTGGACCTCTACTTTCTGATCCAGAACGGAGAGAGCGGCCTGTATCTGCTCCTGCTGGGGCTGGTCCTTCTGTGGCTGATTTTCACCTTTGTCTATTTTTACCCCCTTCTGGTCCGGTTCGACAACAAGCTCCTGCGGCACATCCGCAACGCCTTCCTCCTGAGCCTGACCCACCTGGGCCGCACCATCTGCCTGACGGCCCTGGCCCTGGCCCCCCTGCTCATCTGGATGGTGTCCGGCCAGCTTCTGCTCTACACCTCGGTGTTCTGGCTGCTGGTGGGGTTCTCCGCGGCGGCCTACTGCTCGGCCCTGCTCCTGCGGAAGGTCTTTGCCGCCCAGATGCCCGAGGAACGGGGGGACTGACCCCTTTCACAGCCGCGCCGGCGGGGGCGCGCCATATTCCCCTACACATCAGGAGGTACTCCACATGCCCAAACCTACTCTTGTCATCATGGCCGCCGGGATGGGAAGCCGCTTCGGCGGTCTGAAGCAAATGACGCCGGTGGACGACGGCGGACACTTCATCATGGACTACTCCATCTATGACGCCATCCGCGCCGGCTTCGGAAAGATCGTCTGCGTCATTAAGGAGGAGATGTCCCGGGATTTTGAGGATCGCTTCGGGAGCCATATCCGCCCCCACGTGCCCCTGTCCTGCGCATACCAGTCCCTGGACCAGCTCCCGGAGGGCTTCTCCGTCCCCGCCGGGCGGACCAAGCCCTGGGGCACGGGGCAGGCCGTCCTGTGCGCCGCCGGGGAGATCGACGGCCCCTTCGCCGTCATCAACGCCGACGACTACTACGGCCGGGAGGCCATGGAGGCCATCGGCGCCTTCCTCAGCCAGCCCCGGCCAGGGACGGAACACGCCATGGTGGGCTACCCCCTCTCCAGCACGCTGACGGAGAGCGGGTATGTCTCCCGGGGCGTCTGCCAGGTGGACAGCGACGGCCACCTGGTGGGGATCACGGAGCGCACCCACATCGAGTCCCGGGCCGACGGCCCGGCGTACACCGAGGACGGCGAGACCTACGTGCATCTGCCGCCGGACACCGTGGTGTCCATGAATCTGTGGGGGTTCCAGCGGGACATTCTGGATCTGTTCCGGGACCAGTTCACGGTGTTTCTGCGGGGGGACCACGACCCGCTGAAGGGGGAGTTCTTCCTCCCCACCGTGCCCAGCCGCCTCATCGCCGAGGGCCGGGGGACGGTCAGCGTCCTCCCCGCCAAGAGCCGCTGGTACGGCGTGACCTACCAGGAGGACCTGCCCGCCGTCAAGGCGGCCTTCGCCGCCATGGTCCGGGAGGGGAAATATCCCGGGAAGCTCTGGGCATAAGCCCGGCAACATAATGGACAGGAGGAAAGGAGCCGCTATGAAGATCGTTGTTTTGGATGGCTACACGGAAAACCCCGGGGACCTGAGCTGGGAGGAGCTGGGCAAGCTGGGGGAGCTGACGGTCTACGACCGCACCAGCCTCACCGACGAGGCGGAGGCCATCGTCAGGATCGGCGACGCGGAGATCGTCTTTACCAACAAGACCCCTATCACCAGGAAGGTCCTGGACGCCTGCCCCGGCATCCGGTTCATCTCCCTGCTGGCCACGGGCTACAACTGCGTGGACTACGCCTACGCCCGGGAGAAGGGCATCCCCGTCACCAACGTCCCCACCTACGGCACCGCCTCCGTGGGCCAGTTCGCCATCGCCCTGCTGCTGGAGATCTGCCACCACATCGGCCACCACGACGCCTCCGTCCACGCCGGGAATTGGGAGCGCTGCGCCGACTGGTGCTACTGGGACTACCCCCTCATTGAGCTGGCCGGCAAGACCATGGGCATCATCGGCTTCGGCCGGATCGGCCAGACCACCGGCCGGATCGCCAGGGCCATGGGCATGGAGGTTCTGGCCTATGACAGCCATCCCAGCGACGCCGGCCGAGCCATCGCCGAATACGTGGACCTGGACGCCCTCCTGTCCCGGTCCGACGTGGTGGCCCTCCACTGTCCCCTGTTCCCGGAGACGGAAGGGATCATCAACCGGGAGACCATCGCCAAGATGAAGGACGGGGCCATCCTCCTCAACAACAGCCGGGGCCCCCTGGTGGTGGAGCAGGATCTGGCCGACGCGCTGAACGCCGGCAAGCTCGCCGCGGCGGGCCTGGACGTGGTCTCCACCGAGCCCATCCGGGGAGACAACCCCCTGCTGAATGCGAAGAACTGCATCATCACCCCCCACATCTCCTGGGCCCCCAAGGAGAGCCGCCAGCGGATCATGGACTGCGCCGTGAGCAACGTCAAGGCCTTCCTGGCGGGCAGCCCCGTCAACGTCGTGAATTAAATGAAGAGTATAAAGGGTCCGGGAAGCGGAGAAAGCTTCCCGGACCTTTCTGTTGCCAAAAGGCGCCTTGTGATTCCCGCTTGCCCTCACCGCCCCGGCCCGGCGAGCCGCCGCAGGGCGTCCCCGATGTCCCCGGCGACGCAGACCGCGCGGTCCCGGATCTCCCGGGGCACATAGGCCTCCTGCTGGTTGACGCAGGCGTAGACGGCCCGGGGATTCTCCCTCGTCATCCGCCAGAAGGGATACTTGATGATGCCGGGGGTGTTCATGCCCACCCCCAGCTCCAGATACAGCACGGCCAGGCCCGCGTGGCGGCGCAAAAACGCCTGATACCGCTCCGCCGCGGCGTACCACCCACCGTCCTGGACGAAGGTGTCGTCGGCCCGCAGGTTCATGGTCATGGGGCGGCCGCACCGGGGGCAGCGGGGGACCAGCTCCGAGGGGACCCTCATGTCCCGCTGCTCCTCCGCCATCCGCCGGACGGCCTTCTCGTTGTCGTAGGTCGCCTGGTGGCAGGGCTGGGAGCACTGCCAGAGGCCGTAGTCCCCCTGGGTATAGAACAGCCGCTTCTTGTCAAAGCCCGCCAGCTGGAACTGGTGGTCCACATTGGTGGTGAGGACAAAGTAGTCCCTCTCCCCCACCAGCGCCAGCAGATCGTCATATACGGCCCTGGGCGCCCTCTCATAGCGGTTGTGGAGGATCTGGCGGCTCCACCAGGCCCAGTACTCCTCCAGGCTGTCAAAGGGGTAGAAGCCCCCGGAGTACATGTCCCGGATGCCGTATTTGGCCTGAAAATCGCTGAAATACCTCTCAAACCGCTCCCCGTCGTAGGTCAGCCCCGCCGAGGCGGACAGCCCGGCCCCCGCGCCGATGATCACGGCGTCGGCGGCCTCCAGCGCCTGTCCCAGCGCCTCGATCTGGTCTTTTCCGCCCACGGCGGACGGCGGTATCCTGCTCCCCGAAAACATCAAGATCCCCCATTTCTCCACCGCGCGGCGGCTGCCGCGCGGTAAACCGAAAACGCGTACTCGCCTTACAAGTTTTATGATAAGCTGGGGCAGCCCGCCTGTAAAGTACGCACAAATTCGTGCTATAGTTACCAAAAGGATACTATGCCCCCTGGGCCGTCTTCCTTTCCGCGGCGGGATCTCTATGGCCAAAAATTTATTGATCGAGAAGATTTTGCATTGTATCGCCGGGGGAAAAGTGATAAAATGGTGCGAGGTGACGCTGTGAACAGGCCAAGGGGCCTTTGTCCGCCCTGGACCCACACCGCGCACAATACAGAAGAAGGAATGATAGATACCCATGCGGCCCATCGACGACAAGCTCCGGCAGATCTGCCGTCTCTTCCGCATCCCCGGCAACCTGACCTCCTGGGAGGAGATCAAGGTCGGCAACGTCAATCGCACCTACAAGGTCACCTGCCGCCAGGACGGCGGCAGGGCCAAGTCATACATCGTTCAGCGGATCAACACCTACGCCTTCCGCCAGCCGGTGCTGGTGATGGAGAACATCGACAAGGTGACGGAGCACATCCGGGCCAAGTGCCCGGACCGGGTGGCGCTGCACTTCCACCACACGGCGGACCGGAAGAACTACGTCTCCGACGAGGACGGCTTCTGGCGGCTGTTCAACTACGTGCCGTCGGTGACCTACAACACCACGGAGAATCTGTCAGTGATCCGCAGCGCCGGGGAGGCCTTCGGCGACTTTCAGACCCAGCTGGGGGATTTTGACGTCCAACAGCTCCACTACACCATCCCGGACTTCCACGACACCCGGAAGCGGTACGCCAAGCTGAAGGAGGACGCTGCCGCCGATCCCCAGGGCAGAGCCGGCCAGGCCCGGGAGGAGATCGGCTGGCTGCTGTCCGTGGAGGACCGGGCCTGCGCTCTCACCGACCTGTACGACCGGGGGGAGCTGCCGCTGCGGGTGACCCACAACGACACGAAGATCAACAACGTGCTCTTCGACGCCGAGACGGACCGGGCCATCGTGGTCATCGACCTGGACACGGTGATGCCGGGTCTGGTGGGCCACGACTTTGGGGACGCCATCCGCTTCGCGGCCAACTACGTGGAGGAGGACAGCCCTGAGACGGAGCGGGCCGGGGTGAACATGGCGGTGTTCCGGGCGTTCACGGAGGGGTTTTTGAAGCAGACCGCCTCCACCCTGACGGAGCGGGAGATCGACACCCTGGCTCTGAGCTGCTTTGCCCTGGCCTGCGAGCTGGCCACCCGGTTCCTGGGCGACTACCTCCTGGGGGACCCCTACTTCAAGATTGACTACCCCGAGCACAACCTGGTGCGGACCCGGTGCCAGATCGCTCTGGCCAGAGATATGCTGGAGAAGCTGCCGGAGATGGAGGAAGTGGTCCGCTCCTGCGCGGAGAAATACCGCGGGACCGGCGCGGCCGACCGGCAGCTCCTGTACTCCTCCGTGGCAAAATAAAAGGAATGTTCTGTACTTTTGGTGGGGACCGATCAGGGATCGGTCCCCACCGGACTTTTTTGGCGGCTCATCCTTTTTTGCCACAGCCGCCAAGCCCATTCCTTTTCAAAAAAATAACCCCCCGGGAGGCTTCCGCGATCCCGCCTCCGCCGCTATAATGATGTCTGCCCGCCGGGCATGCGCAGGGCGGGCCTGAGAGCATCGTGCATCGAAAGAGAAAGGATCAGTTGAATGATAAAGAAGTTTTTTTCGCTCCTCCTGGCGCTGACGGCGCTGCTGGGGCTGCTCACCGCCTGCGGCGCCGCCGCGGTGGATCACGGCGGGAACGGGTCCCAGACCGGCGAGGCCGGCGGCCAGGACCGGGACAGCGTCATCATCGCCATCTCCTCTGAGCCGGAGACCCTGGACCCCTGCCAGGGCTGGGGCCATGGCAACACCCCCATCGTCCAGAGCACCCTGGTGAAGTACGACTACGACATGTCCTTCTCCAACGACCTGGCCACCGGCTACAACCTGTCCGAAGACGGCCTGACCTGGACCTTCACCCTCCGGGACGACGCCTTCTTCACCGACGGCGAGGCGGTGACCGCCTCCGACGTGGTCTTCACCTTTGAGACCGCCAAGGCCGCCCAGTCCTCCGTGGACCTGACCTTTCTGGAGGCGGTGGAGGCCCCCGACGACGCCACCGTGGTCTTCACCCTCTCCCGGCCTACCTCCACCTTCCTGAACACCATCGCCTCCGTGGGCATCGTCCCGGAGCACGCCTACGGCCCGGACTACGGGACCAATCCCATCGGCTCCGGCCCCTTCAAGTTCGTACAATGGAACCCCCAGGAGCAGCTGATCCTGGAGGCCAACGAGGACTACTACGGCGAGGTCCCGGCCATGAAGCGGGTGACCATCGTCTTTATGGACGAGGACGCCGCCCTGGCCGCCGCCCGGGCGGGGCAGGTGGACGTGGCCCTCACCGCCGCCACCCTGGCCACCGCCGAGGTGGAGGGGTACCGGATCGAGAACATCTCCACCGTGGACAACCGGGGCTTCACCCTGCCGGTGCTGCCCGACACGGGGGAGGTGACAGAGAGCGGGTATCCCATCGGCAACGACGTGACCTGCAACCTGGAGATCCGCCAGGCCATCGCCTACGCCATCGACCGCCAGCAGGTGGCGGAGGCGGCGGTGAACGGCTACGCCACCCCCTGCTACTCCGAGAACGACGGAATGCCCTGGAACAATCCGGAGGTGGCCATCGAGACCGACGTGGACTACGCCAAGCAGCTCCTGGCCGACGCCGGCTGGTCCGACACCGACGGGGACGGCATCGTGGAGCGGGACGGGCTGAAGGCGGAGTTCGTCTGCCTCTACCCCAGCGGTGACAGCGTGCGCCAGGCGGTGGCCATGGCCGCCGCGGAGCAGGTGCGGGCCATCGGCATCAACATCATCGTGGAGGGCACCAGCTGGGACGATCTGGCCAAGCGGATGTTCTCCAACGCGGTGATGATGGGCTGGGGCGCCGCCAACCCCTATGAGAGCTACTGCCTCTACTACAGCGGAGGCGCCCTGAAGGACGACTACTACAACCCCGAGGGGTACATGTCCGAGGTGACCGACGGGTACCTCACCGCCGCCATGGAAGCTTTGACGGTGGAGGACGCCTACCGGAACTGGCAGCTGGCCCAGTGGGACGGCGAGACCGGCACCGCCATGAAGGGGGAGTGCCCCTGGGTGTGGATCGTCAACATCGACCACGTCTACTACGTCCGGGATGGCTTGGACATCGGCCGGCAGCAGCTCCACCCCCACGGCGCCTCCATGCCCCTGCTCCAGAACCTCCAGGACTGGACCTGGAGCGAGTAATTGCACCATAACGCTTTGCCGGCGTGCCCCTACCGGGGCGCGCCGGTGTCAAGAAAGGAGACATTTGGATGAAAGGAGCCGGCAAGCGGCTGTGCCGCATCCTTCTGACATACGGCGCGCGGATCATCACCCTGCTGCTGGCGGTGAGCGTCATCGCCTTTGCCCTGGTCAGCCTCTCGCCGGTGGATCCGGTGCAGCAGTACCTGCTGGGAGCCGGGCCGGTGTCCGAGGAGCAGCGGGCCGAGATCGAGGACTACTGGGGCGTCAACGACCCGCCGGTGGAGCGGTACCTCTCCTGGCTGTCCGCCCTGCTCCACGGGGACTTCGGCACCTCCCTCCTCTACCGCCGTCCGGTCATCGACATCATCGGGGAGCGGTTTCTCAACTCCCTGGCCCTGATGCTGTGCTCCTGGCTTTTGTCCGGGGTCATAGGCTTCGCCCTGGGCTGCCTGATGGGGATGACCCGGGACCGGCTGGCCGACCGGATCATCAAAAAAATCTGCTACCTCCTCACCAGCATCCCCACCTTCTGGCTGGGACTGCTCCTCCTGCTGGTGTTCGCCGTGTGGCTGGGGTGGTTCCCCATCGGCTTTTCCACCCCCATCGGGATGCTCAACAGTGAGGTGAGCGTCTGGCAGAGGCTCTACCACCTGTTCCTCCCCGCCCTCACCCTGAGCCTCATGTCCTTCGCCAACATCGCCCTCCACACCCGGCAGAAGCTCATCGACGTGATGGAGAGCGAGTACGTCCTCTTCGCCCGGGCCCGGGGGGAGGGGAGCTGGTCCCTCCTGCGCCGCCACGGCCTGCGGAACATCCTCCTGCCGGCCCTGACCCTGCAGTTCGCCTCCTTCTCCGAGCTCTTCGGCGGGTCGGTGCTGGCGGAGAACGTCTTCTCCTACCCCGGCCTGGGCTCCGCCGTGTCCGAGGCGGGTTTGAACTCCGACGTGCCATTGCTGCTGGGGGTGACCCTCTTCTCCGCCCTCTTCGTCTGCGCGGGCAACCTGATCGCCAACCTGCTCTACGGCGTGGTGGACCCCCAGATCCGGGAGGTGGAGGGATGAAGCGCCGCCTCAACCGCAGGACAAAAGTGGTCCTCTACACCTGCCTCATCGCCCTGGTGGTGGCCGGCGCCTTCATCGCCGGCGCCGCCATCCCCGACAGCGCCGTGGCCGCCGACTTCACCAGCACCCGGCAGCCCCCCTCCTGGTCCCACCCCTTCGGGACCGACGCCCTGGGCCGGGACCTGCTGGCCCGGACCTTCAAGGGTCTGTCCATCAGCCTGACGGTGGGGACGGTGGCCTCCCTCATCAGCGCCGTGGTGGCGGTGCTGGTGGGGATTGCCGCCGCTGTGGGCTCCCCCCGGGTGGACGCCGCCGTCAACTGGTGCATCGACCTGGTGATGGGGGTGCCCCACACAGTGCTCATCATCCTCATCTCCTTCGCCCTGGGCCGGGGGCTGTGGGGGCTTCTGGTTGGGATCGCCGCCACCCACTGGACGAGCCTGGCCCGGCTGATCCGGGGGGAGGTCATGCAGCTGCGGAGCCAGCAGTACATCGCCGTCTCCCGGAAGCTGGGCAAGTCCAGCGGCTGGATCCTGACCCATCACCTGCTGCCCCACCTGGTCCCCCAGTTCATTGTCGGGCTCATCCTCATGTTCCCCCACGCCATCCTCCACGAGGCCTCCATCTCCTTCCTGGGCTACGGCCTGCCGCCGGAGCAGCCCGCCATCGGCATCATCCTGTCGGAGAGCATGCAGTACCTCTCCACGGGCATGTGGTGGCCGGCGGTGTTCCCCGGGGCGGTGCTGGTGGGGATCGTCCTGCTGGTGGACCGGCTGGGGGAGAACCTGCGGATGATCCTGGACCCCTACAGCGCCCAGGAATAGGAGAATCGCCATGGAAACGAGACAAAAGGAAAAAACGCCCCTGCTGGAGGTCCGGGACCTGTCCGTGTCCTTCCGCATGTACGCCGGTTCCCTGGAGCAGCGGCGGCTGGAGGTCATCTCCAGCCTGAGCATGACGGTGTACCCTGGGGAAATCCTGGCCATCGCCGGCTCCTCCGGGTCCGGCAAGAGCCTGCTGGCCTCCGCAATCCTGGGCATCCTCCCCGCCAACGCCTCCACCAGCGGCGAGATGTACTTTGACGGCCAGCCCCTGACGGCGGAGCGCCAGCGGAAGCTCCGGGGCGGCGACATCGCCCTGGTGCCCCAGTCGGTGGCCTACCTGGACCCCCTGATGCGGGTGGGCCCCCAGGCCGACGGCCACCGGAAGCCCCGCCCCACGGAGCGGCGGCGGGGCCTCTTCCGCCGCCTGGGCCTGCCGGAGGAGGCGGAGCGACTCTACCCCTTCCAGCTCTCCGGCGGCATGGCCCGGCGGGTGCTGGTGTCCACCGCCCTCATCACCGACGCCCGCCTGGTCATCGCCGACGAGCCTACCCCGGGCATGAGCCTGGACCAGGCCCTGGAGGCGCTGACCATGTTCCGGGAGATGGCGGACCAGGGGCGGGGGGTGGTCCTCATCACCCACGACATCGACCTGGCGGTGGCCTTCGCCGACCGGGTGGCGGTCTTCTACGCCGGGACCACGGTGGAGACCCTCCCCGCCAGTGACTTCCAGACGGGGCCCCAGGCCTTGCGCCACCCCTATACCAAGGCCCTGTGGCGGGCCCTGCCCCAGAACGGGTTCACCCCCATCCCCGGGTTCCAGCCCTACGCCGGCAGCCTGCCGCCGGGCTGCCTGTTCGCCCCCCGGTGCCCCCACCGCACCCCGGAATGTGAAATGGCGCCGCCCCCAACGCGGGAGCTGCGGGGCGGGGAAGTGAGGTGCATTCATGCGACTTGAGGCAAACCATGTGAGCTTCCGCTACGACCGCCGGGGGCCCTGGGTCCTGCGGAACGTGAGCCTGACGGTGGAGCGAGGGGAGCGGGTGGCACTCTTCGCCCCCAGCGGCTATGGCAAAACCACCCTGGCCCTGCTGCTGGCGGGGTACCTCCAGCCCACGGAGGGGCAGATCCTCCTGGACGGCCGTCCCTTGCCCCGGAAGGGGATCTGCCCTGTGCAGCTGATCTACCAGCACCCGGAGAAGGCCATCAACCCCCGGTGGCGGCTGCGGCAGGTGCTGGAGGAGAGCGGGCAGCTGCGGGAGGACATGCTGGGCGCCTTCGGCATTGAGCGGGCCTGGCTGGACCGGTTCCCCCGGGAGCTGTCCGGGGGGGAGCTCCAGCGCTTCTGCGTGGCCCGGGCCCTGATGAGCGGCGCGGACTTCCTGATCTGCGACGAGATCAGCACCATGCTGGACGTGATCACCCAGGCCCAGATCTGGGATGTGGTCCTGGCGGAGGCGGCCCGGCGGGACATGGGGCTCATCGCCGTGACCCACAACCGCCATCTGGCGGACCGGATCTGCACCCGGGGTCTGGACCTGCGCTCTCTGGGCGCCGGCGAGGACCTGTAACGCCCCCCATTCTGTAACAGCGCGCCGCAAGCGTCCACAGCCGCCTCCGTCCGCCGCAAAAGCAGCGGACGGAGGCGGCTGCAGCTTTTTCCCACTCCTCCGCGGGAAACGACGGTCTTCGCGGATAGGGCTTTACATTTGTCGGAAAACAGGCTATCATGGGAGTGATAAGCTCTGTTGCAGAGGCAACAATTAAAATGAAGCAGGCCTCACGGGGCCTGTGGGGAGGAAAACGGCCATGGACTACAGCCAGTTCGAGATTTTCCGGGACATCACGGACCGGGAGGTGGAGGCCATGATCCGCTGCTTCCACATGCGCCAGGACGCCTTTCAGCCCGGGGAGACCATCTGCACCTACGGCGACGGCGGCCAGGAGGTGGGCGTGGTGGTGGAGGGCGCGGCGGAGCTGGTCCGCTTTGATCTGGCCGGAGCCAGGACAATTCTGGAGCGGCTGGAGGAGGGGAGCGTCTTCGGCGAGGCCCTGGCCTTTACCGCCCAGCTGGGGGACTGCGTGGAGGTGGTGTGCGCCAGGCCCTGCCGGGTGCTCTTTATGGAGTACGCCCATATCATGAAGCGATGCGAGAAGGCCTGCCTCCACCACAGCAAGCTGGTCCACAACATGTTCCGCCTGGTCTCTCAGCAGACCCAGGGCCTCAGCCGCCGGGTGGAGGTTCTCTCCCGCCGCAGCATCCGGGACAAGCTCCAGTGCTACTTCCAGATCCGCCGCCTGGAGACCGGCTCGGACACCTTCACCCTGCCCTTTACCCTCAGCGCCCTGGCCGACTACATCAGCACCGACCGCAGCGCCATGATGCGGGAGCTCAAGCGGATGCGGGAGGATGGCCTGGTGGACATGGAGGGCCGCCGGGTCACTCTGCCGCCCCAGCGGGATTGAGGCGGGAGGAGCCGCGGAAAATACGGGAAATATCACGAAATCAAATTGACTGCGGCGGGCATATGTGTTAAAATTAACGACGTATGTGCAGGAGCATACATGGGATCAAAAGCAACCGAATCTAGGTGGAAAGAGGAAACACTATGTATCGGATCGTTAAGAAGAGAGTTCTGAATCCAACTGTTACCCTGATGGAGGTGGAGGCGCCCCTGGTGGCCCGGAAGGCGGAGCCCGGCCAGTTCATCATCCTGCGAGTGGATGAAAACGGCGAGCGCATCCCCCTGACCATCGCGGACTATGACCGGGAGAAGGGGACGGTGACCATCATCTTCCAGATCGTGGGCGCCACCACGGAGAAGCTCAACCACAAGGAGGAGGGCGACTACCTCCAGGACTTCGTGGGCCCCCTGGGCAAGGCCACGGAGACCGAGGGCCTGAAGCGGGTGGCCGTCATCGGCGGCGGCGTGGGCACCGCCATCGCCTACCCCGTGGCCAAGAAGCTCCACGACGTGGGCTGCCATGTGGACCTGATCGTGGGCTTCCGCAATAAGGACCTGATTATCCTGGAGGACGAGTTCCGAGCCGCCAGCACCAACTTCATCATCGGCACCGACGACGGCTCCTACGGCAAGAAGGCCCTGGTCACCGACCTGCTCCGGGAGCAGATCGAGGCGGGCGTCAAGTACGACCGGGTCATCGCCATCGGCCCTGTCATCATGATGAAGTTCGTCTGCCAGCTCACCAAGGAGTACAACATCCCCACCGTGGTGAGCATGAACCCCATCATGATCGACGGCACCGGCATGTGCGGCGGCTGCCGCCTGACTGTGGGCGGCGAGACCAAGTTCGCCTGCGTGGACGGTCCCGAGTTCGACGGCCACCTGGTGGACTTCGACGAGGCCATGGCCCGGGGCGCCATGTACAAGGATTTCGAGCGCCACGCCTACGAGGAGACGTGCAATCTGTTCAAGCAGGAGGTCAAGTGAGATGCCTAACATGAGTTTGAAGAAGAACCCCATGCCCCACCAGGACCCTGTGGTCCGCGCGGGCAATTTCCAGGAGGTCGCCCTGGGCTACACCAGGGAGCAGGCCATTGACGAGGCCCAGCGCTGCCTCCACTGCAAGAACATGCCCTGCGTCTCCGGCTGCCCTGTGCAGATCCACATCCCCGATTTCATCGCCAAGGTGGCCGAGGGCGACTTTGAGGCCGCCTATCAGATCATCGCCCAGGACAGCGCCCTCCCCGCCGTCTGCGGCCGCGTCTGCCCCCAGGAGACCCAGTGCGAGAGCAAGTGCGTTCGGGGCATCAAGGGCGAGCCCGTCGGCATCGGCCGCCTGGAGCGGTTTGTGGCCGACTGGCACAATGCCAACGCCACCGAGAAGGCGGCCAGACCCGCCTCCAACGGCCACCGCGTGGCGGTCATCGGCTCCGGCCCCGCCGGCCTGACCTGCGCCGGCGACCTGGCCCGGAAGGGGTATGAGGTCACCGTGTTCGAGGCCCTGCACCTGGCCGGCGGCGTGCTGGTCTACGGCATCCCCGAGTTCCGTCTGCCCAAGTCCATCGTCCAGAAGGAAGTGGACGGGCTGAAGGACCTGGGCGTGAAGATCGAGACCAACGCGGTGGTTGGCCGGTCCATCACCATCGACGAGCTGATGGAGGAGATGAAGTTCGAGGCCGTGTTCATCGGCTCCGGCGCCGGCCTGCCCATGTTCATGCACATCCCCGGCGAGAACCTGAAGGGCGTCTACTCCGCCAACGAGTTCCTCACCCGCATCAACCTGATGAAGGCCTACCGGGAGGGCGCAGACACTCCCATCATGGACCTGAAGGGCAAGAAGGTGGCCGTGGTGGGCGGCGGCAACGTGGCCATGGACGCCGCCCGCTGCTCCAAGCGCCTGGGGGCCGATGTGTACATCATCTACCGCCGCTCCGAGGCCGAGCTCCCCGCCCGTGCCGAGGAGGTGGAGCACGCCAAGGAGGAGGGCATCATCTTCAAGACCCTCACCAACCCCGTGGAGATCCTGGGCTACAACAACCCCGAGGACAAGCGCGACCCGAAGAACGGCTCCGTTGTTGGCATCAAGTGCGTGGAGATGGAGCTGGGCGAGCCTGACGCCTCCGGCCGCCGCCGCCCCATTGTCAAGGAGGGCAGCGAGTTCGACATGGACATGGACTGCGTCATCATGTCCCTGGGCACCAGCCCCAACCCCCTGATCAAGTCTACCACCAAGGGCCTTGAGATCAACAAGAAGGGCGGCATCATCGTCAACGAGGAGGGCCTGACCAGCCGCGAGGGCGTCTACGCCGGCGGCGACGCCGTCACCGGCGCGGCCACCGTCATCCTCGCCATGGGCGCCGGCAAGACCGCCGCCAAGGCCATCGACGAGTACCTGGCCAAGAAGTAATCCACCGGTATACCATACTTTTTCTTGAAAGAAAAAGTATCAAAAAAAACTTTTGGCGCAAAACTTCGTTTTGCTTATCATGCGATAAAAGGCGTCCCCCGGAGCATCCAGATGCTCCGGGGGATCCGTTTACAGGAGGGGAAAATGGATATCCAGAGCATTTACGGGATCGAAAACGAGGCGGAGCGGGTGAACGCCCTCTACCGGGTGTTCCGGGAGGAGACCCGCCTCACCTGGTCCCAGGCCGCCCGGGTGGAGTTCCTGACCACGTTGCGGTATCTTGAGAAGTATTTGCGGCCCGGGGCCAAGCTCCTGGACGTGGGGGCCGGAGCCGGGGAGTACAGCCTGCACTTCGCCCGGCAGGGGTACAGCGTGGACGCGGTGGAGCTGGCCGAGGCCAATGTGGAGGCCTTCCAAAAGCGGATTGAGCCGGGGATGGACCTGCGGCTGCGCCGGGGCGACGCCAGGGACTTGAGCGCCTACGCCGGCGACAGCTTCGACGTGGTGCTGCTCTTGGGCCCCCTCTACCACCTGGAGCGGGCGGAGGACCGGGCCCGGGCCATCGCCGAGGCCCGCCGGGTCTGCAAGAAGGACGGGGTGATAGCCTTTGCCTTTATCTCCAACGACATCGTGCCCCTGACGGAGAGTGTGAACTGCGATCCCGGGTATTTTCAGAAGGGAAACTACGACAGGGAGACCTTCCGCCTGGAAAATTTCCCCTTTGTGTTCTTTACGCTGGACGAGATGCGGGCCATGCTGGAGGAGAGCGGCGTGGAGATCCTCCACGCCGTGGCCTCCGACGGCCCCAGCGAGCTGCTGGAAAAGCGCATCAACGGAATGGACCAGGCCTGCTACGCCCAGTATCTCCGCTGGCACTTCTACACCTGCGAGAAGCCGGAGTGGCTGGGGTGCAGCAACCACCTCCTCTTCCTGGCCCGCCCGGGGAAGTGACCGAACCCGCCTTCAAGAAATCTTAAACCCGCGCCTCTTGCCATTTTCGCCCCGAGACGGTATGATGGAGGCTGTGAGATTTGCTTTGACAGGAGGACGGGCATGTACAAGATCTTTCTGGTGGAGGACGACGAGACCATCGCCGCCGCGGTGGCCCGGCACATCGAGGCCTGGGGCTGGGAGGCGGTGCGGTGCCGGGACTTCACCAATGTGACCGGGGAGTTCGCCGCCTGCAACCCCCACCTGGTACTGCTGGACATCGGCCTGCCCTACCGCAACGGCTACCACTGGTGCGCCGAGCTCCGCAAGCTCAGCCGGGCCCCCATCATCTTCCTCTCCTCCGCCGCGGACAACATGAACATCGTCATGGCCATGGAGATGGGCGGCGACGACTTCATCGCCAAGCCCTTCGATCTGGAGGTCCTCTCCGCCAAGATCCGGGCCCTCCTCCGCCGGACCTACGACTTCGGCGCCGCCGCGCCCCTGCTGGAGTGCCGGGGCGCGGTGCTGGACACCGGGGACAACACCCTCAGCTATGAGGGGCAGCGGCTGGAGCTGACACGGAACGAGTACCGTATCCTCCAGGTCCTCCTGGAGCACAAGGGCTCCACCGTCTCCAGGGACACCCTGATGCGGAAGCTCTGGGAGACGGACAGCTTCGTGGACGAGAACACCCTGACGGTGAACATGGCCCGCCTCCGGCGGAAGCTGGAGGGGATCGGGCTGAAGGACTTCGTCCGCACGAAAAAGGGCATGGGCTATCTGGTGGAGTAAGGTATGAGAGTATTTTTCGGCTGGTGCCGGCAGCGGGTCTGGGTGGCCCTGCTGCTGGGGCTTTGGGCGGCGGTCTTCGCCGTGGTGCTGTTTCTGTACGGGAGCCCGGTGGAGGCGGTGGGCTACGCCCTGCTGCTGTGTCTGGCGGCCCTGGTCCTGTGGGCCTCGGTGGACCTGCTCTTTTACATCCGCCGGACCCGGACCCTGCAGGCCATGGCGGGCCAGGCGGAGCTGACCCTCTCCTCCCTGCCGGACCCGGCGGGACCCCTAGAGGCGGCGTATCAGGCCCTGGTCCTGGAGCTGGAGGAGAAACGGCGGCAGGCGGTGTCCGACGCCGACGGGAAGCAGCGGGAGGCCATGGACTACTACACCCTCTGGGCCCACCAGATCAAGACCCCCATCGCCGCCATGGGCCTGCTGCTCCAGGGGGACGAGACGGACCGGGGCCGGGAGCTGGCCTCGGAGCTGTTCCGGGTGGAGCAGTACACCGACCTGGCCCTCAGCTACCTCCGCCTGGGCAGCGACGCCACGGACTACGTCATCCGCTCCTGCTCCCTGATGAAGATTTTGCGCCAGGCGGCCCGTCGGTACGCCGGCCTCTTCATCCGCAGCCGGGTGTCCCTGGACCTGCGGGAGACGGACCTCACCGTCCTCACCGACGAGAAGTGGCTCCAGCTGGTGGTGGAGCAGATCCTGTCCAACGCGGTGAAGTACGCCCCCGGCGGCCGCGTGACGGTGTACACCCGGGGGCAGAATCTGGTCATCGCCGACGACGGCGTGGGCATCAGCCGGGAGGACCTGCCCCGGGTCTTCGACAAGAGCTTCACCGGCGGCAACGGCCGGCTGGAGGGCCGCTCCACCGGCATCGGCCTCTACCTCTGCCGTGAGATCTGCCGCCGCCTGGGCCACACCATCACCATCGATTCCGAGCCGGGCCGGGGCACCCGGGTCACCATCGGCCTGGCCCGGCCCTACCTGGAGGTGGAGTAAAACCCGCAAACCCTTGGGAAGCCAGGACTCTACCGCTGGTCGGTTGCCAGGACGGGCACCTGTGGGGTAGGCTGTGGGCAAGGAGGTGCCAGAGATATGTATGAGATCGACAAGGAAAAATTCGGCACATTTTTATCCCAGCTGCGGAGGGAGAAGGGCATGACCCAGAAGGACCTGGCGGAGAAGCTCTTCGTCTCCGACAAGGCCGTCAGCAAATGGGAGCGGGGCTTGAGCCTGCCGGACGTGGCCCTGCTCCAGCCCCTGGCGGACCTGATGGGGGTGACCATATCAGAGCTTCTCAGCGGCCAGCGCATCCGGGAGGAGGCCCCCCTCACCGCCCGGGAGGCGGACCGGCTGGTGTCCGGCGCCCTGCGCCTCACCGCCCAGGAGCAGGAGGGCCGCCGGGAGAGCCGCCGCCGCTGGGGCATGTGGTACGCCCTGAGTGTGGTATTCCTGGTGCTGGAGCTGGCCTGCGTGTGGTGGCGGGATTGGATGCTGTACGATGATATGGCGGCGATGATGCTGGTGGCGCCTGCTCTGGCGGCCATTTTCGGCGTGTACTTCTGCTTCTTCGCCCGGGAGCGGCTCCCCGTTTTTTACGACGAGAACAAGATCAATTTTTACAGCGACGGCGCGTTCCGCATGAACGTCCCCGGCGTCCATTTCAACAACAGCAACTGGCCCCATATTATCCGGGCGGTCCGGACCTGGTGTGTGGCGGCCATGGCGGCGTGGGTCCCTCTGTATCTGATCGTGGAGCGTGCGGCGGGGCTTCTGCCCGAGGGCCTTCGCTTCCTGTTCCTGATCCTCGTCATGATGGCGGTCCTTTTCACCAGCCTTTTCACCCCCATCTATGTGGCGGGCCGGAAGTACGAGTAGCCCTCCCCGGGGCTCCGCCCCGGACCCCGCCAGGGCTCCGCCCTGGACCCGCCCGCTTTTTGTAAAAAGCGGGGCAAAAACTTCTGTTCGCGAAGCTCACGCTTCGCTCAGGGACACGCTCGGGGGAGCTCGAGGGGGCGGAGCCCACCTCGAATGAGATCGAATGCCACTATCCCAAAAGCGCTCGCGCTTTTTGGAGGTTGCAAAATGGGCTTGAACCTTACACACATGTAAGGTTCAAGCCCATTTTGTAAGGTACTTCGATGGAACGGCGGCGGCGCGTCCGCTATAATAGCCTTGTCAATCGAAAAAACAAGGAGGAATCCACTATGCCGATCCTGCAAGTCAGCGATCTGAAGAAGATATACACCACCCGCTTCGGCGGCCAGAAAGTCCAGGCCCTGACCAACGTGAACTTCGCGGTGGAGCCGGGGGAGTACGTGGCCATCATGGGCGAGTCCGGCTCCGGCAAGACCACGCTGCTGAACATCCTGGCCGCCCTGGACAAGCCCACCAGCGGCAAGGTCCTCTTAGACGGCCGGGACATCGTGGCCATCCGGGAGCGGGAGATCGCCGCCTTCCGCCGGGACAACCTGGGCTTCGTCTTCCAGGACTTCAACCTCCTGGACACCTTCTCCGTCCGGGACAACATCCTGCTGCCCCTGGTGCTGGCGGGAAAGACCTACCCGGAGATGGCCAAGCGCCTGGCGCCTCTGGCCCGGCGGCTGGGGCTGGAGGAGCTACTGGGGAAGTTCCCCTATGAGATCTCCGGGGGCCAGAAGCAGCGGGTGGCGGTGGCCCGGGCCCTCATCACCGAGCCCAGGATCGTCCTGGCCGACGAGCCCACCGGGGCCCTGGACAGCCGGGCCACCGACAGCCTCCTCTCCCTCTTCGAGCAGGTCAATGCCGAGGGCCAGACCATCCTCATGGTCACCCACTCCACCAAGGCCGCCAGCCACGCCAAGCGGGTCCTCTTCATCCGGGACGGCGAGGTATTCCACCAGATCTACCGGGGGCTCAGCACCACCGAGGAGATGTTCCAGAAGATCTCCGACACCCTGACCCTGCTGGCCACGGGAGGTGAGGACCGTGGGTAAGCTCCTGTACCCCCGGCTGGCCTGGCAGAACATCAAGGGGGACCGCCGGTTCTTCGCCCCCTACTTCCTGGCCCTGCTGGGCAACGTGGCGGCCTTCTATATCATGTCCGCCCTGGCCGTGGACCCGGGCATGAGCCAGCTCCACGGGGCCATGTATGTCCAGAGCTTCTGCTTCATGGGCATGTTCATCGCCGCCGTCTTCTCCGCCGTGTTCCTGCTGTACGTCAACGGCTTCCTCATGAAGCAGCGGAAGAAGGCCCTGGGCCTCTACAACATCTTAGGCATGGGCAAGAGCCACATCGCCGCGGTGCTCTTCTTCGAGACACTGTTCGTGGGCGGGGCCGGGATCGTCTGCGGCCTTCTGACCGGTCTCCTCTTCCACAAGCTGGTGACCCTGGCCCTCTACAAGCTCCTGCGCTTCGCCGTGCCCTTCGGCTTCGCCATCTCCTGGGACGCCATGACCCGCACCGCCATCCTCTTCGGCGTCCTCATCGGCCTGACCCTGCTGTCCAACCTGAACAAGGTCCGCCTCTCCAAGCCCATCGAGCTCCTCTACGGCGGCCAGGTGGGGGAGCGGGAGCCCAGGACCAAGTGGTTCATGACCCTCCTGGGGGTCCTCACCCTGGGGGCCGGCTACTACATCGCCCTGCGGACCACCAACGGCATGGAGGCCATCGCCTTTTACTTCGTGGCGGTGTTCCTGGTCATCATCGGCACCTACTGCCTCTTCACCGCCGTGAGCATCTTCGTTCTCAAGGCCCTGCGGGCCAACAAGCGGTTCTACTACAAGACCAGCCACTTCATCGGCGTCTCCGGCATGCTCTACCGCATGAAGCAGAACGCCGTGGGCCTGGCTAACATCTGTATCCTCTCCACCATGGTGATGGTCATGGTCTCCGGCACCCTCTCCCTGTACCTGGGCACCCAGGACATCGTGAACCGGCAGGCCCCCAGCGACCTGACCGTCCTGGTCCGCTACGACCCCGACGAGGCGGAGCCCTTCGACCCCGCCGCCATGCTGCACTTCCAGGAGGGCTTCATCCAGGACCAGGGGTACAGTGTGTCGGAGGACTTGATCTACTCCTCCTTCACCTTCACCGTGGGCCGCCTCCCCGACGGCAGCTACACCACGGAAAATGATCTGGTTACTCTGGGTACGGCCATTACCACCATCCAGGTCCTCACCCAGGACGCCTACGCCGCCGCCACCGGCGTATCCCTGGGCCTGGAGGCCGGAGAGGTAGCCTTTGGCGGTGAGGAGAACGTCCTCACCATCCACTGGGGCGCCCTGGAGGGGGCGGGGAGCTTCGGTCGGTCCGACCTGACCGTGGCTCAGCATCTGGAGGAATCCCTCTCTGCTGACGCCGCAGTCTCCGATACCAGCACGCTGGTGGTGGCGGACACCGCCGCCCTCATGGAGCTCTATGAGAATCAGAAGGAGGCCTACGGCGAGGACAGCTCCTGGATGGAGTGGCAGGCCAGTTTCAGCGTGGACGCCACCGACGAGGAACTGCGGGCCGTCCAGCAGGCATACAACCAATATGTGATGGACGACACCGTGTTTGCGGGGACCGGCAAGTGGTGGTCCTGCGGCTGGACCCTGCGCTGCGACGTGGAGGCCGACGCCTACGGCCTGGCGGGCGGGTTCCTGTTCCTGGGCATCTTCCTGGGGACCATCTTCCTCATGGCCACGGTGCTCATCATCTACTACAAGCAGATCTCCGAGGGCTACGAGGACAAGGCCCGGTTCGAGATCATGCAGAAAGTGGGGCTCAGCCGGGAGGAGGTCCGCGCCTCCATCCGCAGCCAGGTGCTCATGGTGTTCTTCCTGCCCATCGCCGTGGCGGCGATCCACATCCTCTTCGACTTCAACATGGTGGAGAAGCTGCTGACCCTGTTCCAGGTGTTCAACACCACCCTCACCGCCCTGTGCACCCTGGGCACGGTGCTGGTGTTCTTCCTGGTCTACGGCGCGGTGTACCTGCTCACCGCCCGGACCTACTACAAAATCGTTGAGAGGTGACGCCTATGAAAAAGCTTTTGTCCCTGGTCCTGGCCGCCGCCCTGGCGGCGGCGGGGCTGGCCCTGCTCCGGCGGAAGCTCCGCCGGGTGTGACCCGCCCTTGCCATCGGCCCGCAAACGTGGTATAATCTGCTTCAATCACTACGACTGTGACGGAGGGCCGCATATGAAGATACAGGAGTCCGCGGAAAACTATCTGGAGGCGATCCTGATCCTGAACAAGCGCAACGGCGAGGTCCACGCCATCGACATCGCCGCGGAGCTGGAGTTCTCCAAACCCAGCGTCAGCGTGGCCATGAAGCGCCTGCGGGAGAACGGCTATGTGGAGGTCAACGGCATGGGCCACATCACCCTGACAGACAAGGGCATGGAGATCGCCCAGCGGATGTACGAGCGCCATACCTTCCTGTCCAGCTGGCTGGCCTCCATTGGCGTGGACCCGGTGATCGCGGCGGAGGACGCCTGCCGCATGGAGCATGTCATCAGCGCCGAGACCTTCGACGCCATCCGCGCCTACGCCGCCCGAAACGGGTGATCCAAATACGGGAACAAAGGGGCTCCCCCGGCTTGCGCCGGGGGAGCTTTTGAAAATGGAGTTATCAAAAACTAACTAAATTTCCCTGGGCCCCCTTGACAGAGGTGGTTAGTTGTGGTAAACTCAGCCTGCATTGAGAGTTAGTGCCTTCTAACACACTAGTGGGAGGCGCGGACGGCAAAGGAGGATACCTATGATGCCGTTGACGATGGCAAGGACCGGCGAGACGGTCACCATCCGCAAGATCACCGGAAGGGACGAGGTCCGCCAGCATCTGGCGGAGATGGGCTTTGTGGTGGACAGCGACGTGACGGTGATCAGCGAGGTCGCCGGGAATCTGATCCTGCAGGTAAAGGACAGCCGGATCGCCCTGGACAAATCCATGGCGAACCGCATTATGATTTAAGGAGGAGAGAGTATGAAGACGCTGAAGGACGTCAACGTGGGAGAGCGCGCCACGGTGGTCAGGCTCCACGGCGAGGGCCCTGTCCGGCGCCGGATCATGGACATGGGCATCACCAAGGGCGTGGACATCTACGTGCGGAAGGTGGCGCCCCTGGGAGACCCCATGGAGCTGAATGTGCGTGGCTATGAGCTGAGCGTGCGGAAGGCGGACGCGGAGCTCATTGAGGTCAAGTGATCTGAGGCAGGCGGCGGCAGCCGCTGTTTTTCAGCAGTAGAGTTAGTTTTTACTAACACTTTGGAAGGAGAGAAATATGGACATTAAGATCGCGCTGGCCGGCAACCCGAACTGCGGCAAAACGACGCTGTTCAACGCGTTGACCGGCTCCAACCAGTACGTGGGCAACTGGCCCGGCGTCACGGTGGAAAAGAAGGAGGGCCGCCTCAAGGGGCAGAAGGACGTCATTATCCAGGACCTGCCCGGCATCTACTCCCTGTCCCCCTACACCCTGGAGGAGGTGGTGAGCCGGAACTACCTGGTCAACGAGAAGCCCGACGCCATCCTCAACATCGTGGACGGCACCAACATCGAGCGCAACCTCTACCTGACCACCCAGCTCATCGAGCTGGGCCTGCCGGTGGTGGTGGCGGTGAACATGATCGACCTGGTGCGGAAAAACGGCGACCAGATCGACCTGAAGAAGCTGGGGGACGCCCTGGGCTGCGACGTGGTGGAGATGAGCGCTCTGAAGGGCGAGGGCGGCATGGAGGCCGCCCAGAAGGCCGTGGCCGCGGCCAAGAGCCATGTCCACGGGGAGCTGCCCCACGTGTTCACCGGCAGCGTGGAGCACGCCATCGCCCACATTGAGGAGTCCATCTCCGGCATGGTGGACCCCCAGTACCTGCGCTGGTACGCCATCAAGGTCTTTGAGCGGGACGAGAAGGTCCTGGAGGCCCTGAACCTCAGCGCCGACCTCCGGGCCCACCTGGAGGAGCACATCGAGGACTGCGAGCGGGAGCTGGAGGACGACGCGGAGAGCATCATCACCAACCAGCGCTACGCCTACATCAGCTCCGTGGTACATAAGGCCGTGCGGAAGAAGGCCGCCCACGGCAGCCTGACTCTCTCCGACAAGATCGACCGCATCGTCACCAACCGGGTCCTGGCCCTGCCCATCTTCGCCGTGGTCATGGTGATCATCTACTCCATCGCCATGGGCACCTCCATCGCGGACGGCGGCGTGGGCATCGGCACCTTCGGCACCGACTGGGCCAACGACACCCTCTTCGGCGAGTGGGTCCCGGGCTGGTTTGACACCATCCTGGGCGCCCTGGGCGTGGCCGAGGGCACCTGGCTCTACGGCCTGATCCAGGACGGCATCGTGGCCGGCGTGGGCGCGGTGCTGGGCTTCGTGCCCCAGATCCTGGTGCTGTGCTTCCTGCTGGCCCTGCTGGAGGACGTGGGCTACATGGCCCGGATCGCCTTCGTCATGGACCGGATCTTCCGCCGCTTCGGCCTGTCCGGCAAATCCTTCATCCCCCTGCTGGTGGCCACCGGCTGCGGCGTCCCCGGCATTCTGGCCTCCCGGACCATCGAGCAGGACCGGGACCGGAAGATGACCATTATGACCACCGGCTTCATCCCCTGCGGCGCCAAGCTGCCCATTATCGGCCTGTTCGCCGGCGCGGTGTTCGGCAACTCCCCCTGGGTGTCCGCCTCCGCCTTCTTCATCGGCATCGCCGCCGTGGTGGTCTCCGGCATCATCCTCAAGAAGTTCAAGGCCTTTGCCGGCGAGCCCGCCCCCTTCGTCATGGAGCTGCCCGCTTACCACCTTCCCTCCCTGTCCAACGCCCTGCGCTCCACCTGGGACCGGGGCTGGGCCTTCATCAAGCGGGCCGGCACCGTCATCCTGATCTCCTCCATCGTCCTGTGGTTCCTCCAGGGCTACGGCTTCGTGGACGGCGTGTTCCAGGCCGTGGAGGACAACAACCACTCCATCCTGGCCGCCATCGGCAACGCCATCGCCTGGATCTTCTATCCCCTGGGCTGGATGGGCGACATGGCCTGGAAGGCCACTGTGGCCACCTTCACCGGCCTCATCGCCAAAGAGGAAGTGGTGAACTTCTTCGGCGTGGCCTACAACTACGCCGGTGAGATCGACCTGATGGAGGACAGCTCCCCCATCTGGGCCATGGTGGCCGCGGACTTCAACGCCATCACCACCTACTCCTTCATGATCTTCAACCTGCTGTGCGCCCCCTGCTTCGCCGCCATGGGCGCCATCAAGCGGGAGATGAACAACTGGAAGTGGACCCTGGCCGCCATCGGCTACATGTGCGGCTTCGCCTATGTCATCGCCATGATCGTCTACCAGATCGGCGGCCTCATCGCCGGCGTGGCCACCTTCAGCGTCTGGACCGTGGTGGCCGCGGCCGCTCTGGCGGGCCTCATCTACCTCCTGTTCCGCAAGGGCTATCAGGACAAGGAGGGCGTCCGGGACCTGCGCTCCGTCTCCGCCGCCAACGTCTGATCTCGACGGAACGGACAAAACAGCAACGTCTTTTCGGGGCGCGGACCGTGATAGGCGGTCTGCGCCCCTCCTTTCAATTTGCCGAGAAGGAGGAGCGGCCCATGGAATGCTCAAGCGCCCATCTGCGGTATCTGCTGGTGATCGACCGCCTCTCGGAAGAGGGCGGGGCCGTCCCCTCCGTGGAGGTGGCCAGGGCACTGGGGGTAAAAAAGCCCTCGGTGGCCAGGATGCTGGAGACCCTCCAGGAGAAGGGCCTGGCGGAGAAGGAGCGGTACAGCAAGATCGCCCTCACCCCCGCCGGAGCAGAGACCGCCCGCCGGTACCGGAGGCAGCTGGAGCGGCTGGCTGCCGGGTTTCCCGGCATGGGGCTCTATCTGACGGAGCCGGAGGCGCTGGCCGCCGCCGGTGCTCTCCTGGCCGCCCTTCCGCCCCGATATTGGGAGGAATCGCACTCCGCAACAGAAGAGGCCGCCCGGTGAGGGCGGCCTCTTCTGATATACAGCGAGCGATCATTCGGCCAAGCAGGCCAGGATCGGCTCGATGTATTTCCTGTCGGAGATGTCATAGGACGCGGCGATCATCCGCGCCATCACGGCCTCTCCCTCGGTTTTCTCCTTCTTTGCCTGCATCGTCTTGGCGAACACCTTCATCATGAGCTTGGAGGGGACCGGCATCTTTTCGTAGCTGAGGCCGCCGGGGCAGTAGAACACATGGACCTTCTCCCACTCCGCCGGGGTGAAATTCTGCCGCAGGGCGGGTCCCACGTCGGGGCTGTCCATGGGGCTGGCACCCACGCAGAAGACGATCAGCTTCTTGCCCGCCCACTTCCCCATGTTTTCCTTGAACCACTTGAGCTTGCTGATCCCGCCGGCGCAGGCCCAGCCGCCGAAAATAATGGCGTCGCAGCCGGACAGGTCCCTCCCCTTCGCCTCCGACAGGGGGAGGCAGTCCGCGCCCGCCGCCTCCGCGATCCAGCGGGCGTAGCGCGCGGTAAAGCCCGTCTGGGAGTTATAGATCACCACCGTTTTCTTCATAGTCGATCCTCTCCTCCAAATGTTTGATCCCCGCGTACAGTCTGGTCAGGAGCGTGAACAGCGTCTCCACCTCCTCCTCCGTGTAGACCTCGAAGAGGTAGCCCAGCTCCTCCTGGTAGCGGGCAAAGTCATTCTGAAAATACGCGTCCGCTTTTTCCGTGGGGCACACGCACAGAGCCCGGCCGTCCCGGGCGCTCCGCCGGATCGTGACAAACCCCTTTTTCACCAGAGCTTCGGCCAGCTTTTTGATGTTCTGCCGCGAACAACCCAGCAGGGCCCCCAGCTGGGTGAAGGTCATCGGCTCCCCGGCCTGCCTGGCCACCGACAGCAGCATGAACTGCTTCAGGGACAGCGCAGGGATGCGGCTGTCAAAAATCGTCTGCAGCTGGTTCCCGGCAATAAAAAGCGTGCTGAAAATGGCTTTCTGCTGGTCAGTGACGGTGCGGGAAAAGCGCCGCACCAGATCGTTGACTTCCATGGGCTCACCCCAATCAGTAACTTATTGCGATTATTATAGCAACTAGTTACCTATTTGTCAAGGCGAAAGAGGCCGCCCCGGCGGGGCGGCCTGAGACTGTCGAAAAAGGCTGCCGCCTTTTCCGCCAAAGGAGATTCACTGCGCTTGCGCCTCGGCCCCTGATGGGTCCTGCGACGCTCGCTCCGCGCAAAGTGTTTTTCCGCCGTACACGCCGCTGGAAAAACGATTTCATTTTCTTCCGCCGCCTGCGGGCGGCGTACCCGCAAGGGGCAGGCCGCATCCGTATGGCAGCATAGCTGCCGACGGCAGCGCACGAACTCTGCGAGGCTTTTCCGACATGTTGAGGCCGCCCCGGCGGGGCGGCCTCAAACTATTTTATTGCGCCCAGCCGGGACAGGTCCGGCTACGCCTCCGGGATCAGGGCGGCAGCAGCCTCCACAACGGCCTCCACATCCTCCCGGGCGGCCAGTAGGACCACCTCGCCGTCCAGGCTCACCAGACAGTTGCTGCTGTCATACTGGTAGAACACCAGCTCCACCTGGGGGAAGGTCTCGGTGTTCCGGTGGAAAGTGAAGGAGATCTGGGCGGACCGCTCCGGCGTCAGCCCCACGGCGCTGCCGGTGGAGGCCATGGCGTTGAGGTCGTCCAGCAGGTCCTGGAACTCCACCTCGGCCCCGTCCAGCAGGTAGGCGACCTCCTGGCTCTCCTCGCCCTCCTCGTCGGTGACGGTGGAGACCTCCCGTGTGACGGTGTAGGTCTGGCCGTCCACCGCCACGTCGATGGAGGTGACGGTGTCCCAGTCCATGGCCAGGACCTCGTCGGGCCGCAGGTCGTCGTAGGCGGTGTAGAGCAGGCTGTCGCTGACCGCGGCGTCAATGAGATAGACCATGCCGGACCCGGCGATCCGGGCGTAGCAGCTCTCGCCGCTGTAGTCCCCGATCTCCAGGGTGAAGGTCTCCGTCCGGGACTGGCTCTCCCCGTCCTCGTCCTCCTCGGTGACGGTGTAGGTCACGGCGGCGGTGACGGCGGGTGTATCCAGGCCGTAGGAGGCAAGATCCTCCTCCGAGGCGTCGTAGCTCACGCAGGACTGCCAGGTCAGGCCGGTGACGGTCTCCACCAGGGACTCGGTCAGGTCCGTATCCAGGGCCAGCCAGTCCCCGCCTTCCGCCAGGAACCACACGTAGTCGTCGCTGTAGGCCAGGCCGCTGTTCTCCTGGCGGCGGATCTCCATGGTCCGGGTCTCCCCGTCAATGGTCAGGGCGGACACGTCGTCCATGGCGGGGATCTCCTCCATCTGGATGATGTCGTACAGGCCGTAGGCAAAGGCGTCCAGCAGGGAAGTGTCCACCAGGTAGACGCTGCCGTCCCCGGTGGAGAGGTACAGCTGCCCGCCCAGCACCGTCTCGTCGCCAATGAGCAGCTCGTAATCCGTGCCGTCCGCCGTCAGGGTGACGGTGCACTGGGGATCGTCCAGGCCGTAGCTGGCCAAATCCTCCGGTTCGGCGATGGTCTCCTGGGCCAGAACCTCCGCCAGGGTATCCACCATGTCCTGGGGATAGGACTGGTCAATGGGACAGACGTCGGAGTCCGCGTAGGTCCACTGGCCGTCGGCACAGGCCAGGGAGACGGTCTCGCCGTCGTGGGTCCAGCCCAGGGCCGTCACGGTCTCAGTGTCGATGGAGAGAACGGCGACGCCGGCGCTCTCCTCCTCCGCCTCCAGCTGAGCGGTGTAGCGGGCAGCCAGCCAGGCCCCCAGGCCGACGACGGCCAGCACCGCCAGCAGGATCAGTAATTTTGTTCCACGTTTCATCTGCGTTTTCTCCTGACCCAAATTACGATGCCGCAGGCGAAGTATCCCAGGGGCAGCACCCCGGTGATCAGCAGGCCCAGCTGGGAGGCGGTGGCGCTGTCCATGGTCAGATACTCGTAGCTGAGACTCTTGGCGCGGATGGAGATGCTCTCCTCCTGCTCGCACATCCAGCTGATGCAGTTGAGGAAGAAATCCTGGTTGCCGCCGGCCACCCGCTGGCTGGTCTCATCGTCCACCAGGGCGGAGGAGGATACCCACACCACCTGGGACTGGGTCTCGTCGTCGATCTCCTTGGTGGCGGCCACCGCCAGGGCGAAGGGGCCGTCCGCGTCCCCCTCCTCCCGCTCGTAGGTGGTCATGGACCACCCCGCCGCCTTGGAGAAGGCGTTGGCCGAGGTGGTGAGCAGCTCCGTGACGGACACGCCCTCGGGCAGCTCCTCGTCCACCGTCAGGCCCTGGGCAATGGGCAGCAGCACGTAGTAGCCCTCGTCCCGCAGGGGGGAGGTGATGGTGTGGTAGCCGATGTCCGGCAGCAGGTAGTAGGGCAGGCCCATGGCGTAGTTGGCCTGGTCCTCCTCCACCACGATGCCGTCAACAGCGTGGACGCCGTAACTCGCCATCAGGGTCTCAAGGTTGGTCAGCTCCGCCCCCTCCTGGGGCGGGTCGGTGATCAGCAGCAGGCGGCCGCCGCCGTCCAGGTACGCCTGCAGAGCGGTGAGCTCCACGTCGGCAATATCGCTCTGGGGGGCGAGAATGAGCACGCAGTCCGCGTCCTCCGGGACCGTCTCCGCCGACAGCAGGCTCAGCTCCTCAAACTCCACGTTGTCCTGCTCCGCCGCGCTCTGAAAGTCCGAGCTCAGGGAGCCCTCCCCGTGGCCGGTGAGGGTGTAGACCTTGGGCAGGTCGTCGTTGACCACATAGCTGACGGCGCTGGTGATGGCCCCCTCCCCGGCGAAGTTCATGTCCACGGAGCCGGTGGTGTAGTAGTTGGTGTAGTCGTACTCATAGATGTCGTAGTAGTCCACATACCGGTAGCGGGCCTCGGACTCCACGATGAGGCTGTTGTTGTACACACTGCCGACGTCGTACTGCTCCAGGAAGGTGGGGGAGACCACCGGGTCCACCTTCTCCACCGTCAGATTCTCGCTGAGGGCCTGGTACCGCTCCAGCAGGGTCTCCAGGGTGGCGTCCTCCTGGCCGCTCTGGACGATCCAGTGGATGGTCACCGGCGTCTCCAGGCTCCCCACAATGCTCTCCGTCTGGTCGGAGATGGAGAAGAGCTGGCTGGAGGTGGTGTCGAACTGGGTCCACTGGGCGGGCAGCGCCCGGACCAGCGCGTTGGCCGCCACGATGATGGCGATGACGATGGCGGCGGCCGCCACGCTGTAGCCCCCCACCCGGACAGCCCGGGTGGTGAGGGCGGCCTTCAGGTCGAAGGAGCGGCGCTTCCCGCCGCCCGAGGCCTTATGGGCCGCGTTCTCTTTTTTCCAGGGCAGCTTCATTCGCTCCACCTCCGTTTCTCCAGGGACTGGACCGTCAGAAACAGGAACAGCCCCGACACGCTGAGCAGGTAGACCACCGCGCGCAGGTCAAAGACCCCGTTGACAAACTGGTAGAACTGGTCAAACAGGCTCAGGTTCTCCATGACCTCCGGGAAGAGGCCCTCAAAGGCGCTGGTGTCCCCGGCGTAGAAGAACAGCAGCACCGCCTCCAGCACCAGGGCCAGGACCCCCGACGCCAGGCCGCTGCGGGTCATGAACCAGACGATCCCCGCCAGGGCCAGGATCACCACGGTGAAGGCGGCGAAGGAGGCGAAGGCGGTGGTGGAGATGAAGCCCGCCAGGCTGGTGATGAAGTAGTTGACCAGCATGACCAGGAAGCACAGCCCCGCCGCCACCGCCTGGCTCTCGGTGAGGGAGGAGATGAACATGCCGATGGCCAGCAGGGCCGCCCCCAGCAGGAAGAAGCCCAGCCACGCGCTGTAAGCGGCGGGCAGGTACACATTGCCGAAGGCGGAGAGGATCAGGGGGTAGACACCGATGACGGCCATGGGGGCCAGGAACACCACCAGCAGGGCCCCGTACTTGCCCAGGACCACCTCCGGGTCCCCCAGCAGAGCCTGGGCGATGCCCACCCGCTGGCGGTAGCCCTTGGAGAGGTGCTTAATGAGGCGGTCCGCCACATCGGTGATCTGGGTCACCTCCATGACCCGGCCGATCTGCTCCGGCAGGGCCTTGTCCTTGATTCCCTTGGCCCGGCCCACGAAGGTCAGGTACTCCCGGGGCGTCCGGTCCAGGTACAGCGGCGGCTGCTCCGGCAGGTAGCCGATGAGGCGCTTGGCCTGCTGCGGCTCCTCGAAGATGTCGTGGCCGTCGATGCGGACCTCCCCCTCGCTGGCGGCCAAACACCCGGTCATGATGTTCATGGTGGTGGATTTTCCCGCGCCGTTGGGACCCAGAAAGCCGTAGATCTGGCCCTTCTCGATGGTGAAGGACAGATTCGATACCGCGGTGTGGCCGCCGTACCGCTTGGTCAGATTGCTTACTTCGATCAATGCAAGTCCTCCTTTTTCTCCTGATGGGGCCCGCAAAATTCATGCGCCGTGAGTGTCCCGCGTGCCCGTTATGAGTCAGCATACCGCCGAAAGCTGAAAGGAAGCTGAAAGGCCCCACTCCGCCGCCGGGAGTTCACAGAAATGTTACATCTCACCTCCTCCGGCCGCTATGACGGCAAAATAAAAACAGGCGAGAGGCAACCGTCTCTCACCTGTGACTGTCGAAAAAGGCTGACGCCTTTTCCGCCAAAGAGGTCTCGCTCCGCTCTGCGCCTCGGCCCCTGGCAGGTCCTGCGACGCTCGCTCCGCGCAAAGTGTTTTTCCGACGTACACGCCGCCGGAAAAACGATTCCATTTTCTTCCGCCGCCTGCAAGCGGCGGAACTCTGCGAGGCTTTTTGACACGCTGAGGCGAGAGGGTATCGTCTCTCACCTGTGACAATATTCTGTGGGACAAGCAAGCTTTCCGCCTCTTGCGTCGCACTGTTCCCTACTTCAGCAGCGTCTCATAGGTGAACCGCCCCACGCACTTCTTCAGGAGCAGCCATGCCAGCAGGGCGCATACCGCCCCCAGAGCCATCAGGACCCACGGGCTCAGCAGCAGGACCCCTGTGAACTGCCCGGCCACCAGCAAAACCAGAGGCAGGATCAGAAACACGGCGCTCTGCTGGGACTCCATCACGCTCTTGGCCTTTGCGGAACCCCGAACGATCAGCGTCACGGCGATAAGGGAGAGGGCCGGGGCCACCAGCAGGAGAACGATCAGCCAGGTGACGCCGGGCGTCAGGAAGCTCCCCATCAGGAAGAATGCCTCCAGCTCCACCACCGCCAGCATGGCGCAGAAGGAGATTAGGGACACCAGCATGCTCAGCAGAAAGGAGGCCATGACCTTGGCCCGGAAAATCTGCCCCACCGACAGGGGGCAGTAGAGCAGGGTCTCCAGGGTGCGCTTCTCCTTCTCCCCCACAAAGGCGCTGGCCGCCATGACGGAGGCGGTCATGATGGGGACGATGAGGAAGAACACCGGGAGAATAAAGTTCAGGAGCAGCCCGGCCACCGTCAGCTCCAGGCTCTCTCCCCGGGCCGCCGGCGGCAGCAGCTCCAGGAGCTTCTGGACATCCGGGTCCTCCGGCGCGAAAGTGAAGGCGAGCATAAAGATGGAGGGCAGCAGCACCGTGAGGACCAGAGGGACCACCAGCAGGCTGGTGAACAGCTGCTTGTTGGCGGCGACGCCCCGGAAGTCCTTGCGGATGATGGCGGTCATAGCGGTTTTCATCTTCTCCCGTTCTCCTTTCCCTTGGCGGTGAGGGCGAAGTAGATGTCCTCCAGGGAGGGCCGCTTCACCGACACGCCGTAAATATCCCCGTCGCCCTCCACGATCCGGCGGACGATCCCGGGGATCTCCCCGTCGGACCGGATGGGCGTCTCATACCGCCCCTCCCCGAGGGCCCGGAGGGGCAGCCCCGCCGGGACGCTGTCGGCATGGATCTGGAGGACCGCGCCGGTCAGCACCCGCCGCCGCAGATCCTCCAGGGTCCCCTCCGCCAGCAGGCGTCCCTCCTCGATGAGGCCGAACCGGGTGCAGATCTCCTGGGCGTACCGCAGCTGGTGGGTGCAGAGGAAGACGGTGATCCCCTCCCCCGCCGCCAGCTCACGGATCAGCCGGTTGACATTCTGGGCGCTCTCCGGGTCCAGGCCGGAGGTGGGCTCGTCGAGGAACAGCACCTTCGGCCGGTGGATCAGCGCCCGGGCCAGGGAGAGCCGCTGGCGCATGCCGGTGGAGTAGGCGGCCAGCTTCCGGTCCCTGGCCTCCCCCAGCTCCAGCCGCTCCAGCAGGGCGTCCGCCCGCCGCCGGGCCTCCCCCGCCGGGATGCCGAAAACTGCGCCGTAGAAGACCAGGTTCTCCATCCCGGTGAGCTCGTCGTACATCTGGGCGTGCTCCGTCACCACCCCCATCCGGGCGTGGACCTTCTCCGGCTCACCAGAAGGGTCCAGTCCCAGCACCCGGCAGCTCCCCTCCGTGGGGGTCAGCATCCCACCCAGCAGCTTCACCGTGGTTGTCTTCCCGGCCCCGTTGGGCCCCAGGAAGCCGAACACCTCCCCCTCCTCCAGGGCCAGCGACACCCGCCGCACCGCCTGTTTCCCGTTGGGATAGGTCTTTGAGAGGTCTCGCAGCGCGACCGCCTCCATATTGATCCCTCCTCCTGTCATTTGGTCAAAAGCGAAACTTCGTTTCGCTTTAAAAGTTCTTTTGATCCTTTTCCCTCAAGGGACGTACTCCACTAAGATTTTGCTTCGCAAAATCAAGTGTCGTTACGGTCTTTCAAGAAAAGGATGTAGACCCGATCTCCGCCAGGACCGTCTCCGTGGCGGCAGGGTCGGTGGCGTTGAACAGGAACAGCCGCCCGTCCACCGTCTCGATGAGGAGCCAGGGCCCCTGGCGTGGGTCGACGCAGCAGGTGAAGGTCCCCCAGTCCTCCGAGCGGAAGGTGCCGGTCTGGGCGGAGGGCAGGCCGGTGCCCGCCACCCGGCGGATCTCCGGCAGCTCCTCCAGGACCTCCAGGGAGGCGATGTCCTCCCGGTCCACCGTGAAGGCGGAGCCGTAGTGGGAGGCGGTGACGGCCTCCTCCGTCACGACCAGCTCCACCGGGGCCTTCTCCATGCCCATGAGCCACACCCCCACCAGGGGCAGGGCCAGCAGCAGGGCCAGGGAGGCCCCCATGATGACCTGACCGGACCGCCGGGCCAGGTTGACGCTGGTGTTCATCCCCACCCGGTCGTTGACGATGAGGCGGCGGTCGTTGGGGTTGTAGTAAAACATGCCCCAGATCCAGTGGTCGTCCTCGTCCACGTAGAAGTCCCCGCCGCTGTCGGCGGTGAGCTTCTCCTGGAGCCGCCGGACCCGGAGCTCCAGCCCCACCACGGCCCCGACCACCACCACTATATAGATCAGGAGCAGGGCCATGAACAGCCAGGCGCTCTCCACCAGGAACAGGCCGCCGAAGAACAGCCCGGTGGCCCAGGCGACCACCAGCCAGCACTTGCCCCAGTTGTACCGCCGCAGGCGGGTCAGGGCCATGGTCCGGTCCGTGTCCCCGTCCACTACCTCCGCCTTGTTCCGGTACAGCCAGCGATAGCAGGCGTAGAAGAGGAGCACCAGGACCGCGTCCATCAGACACACCCACCACAGAGTCCGGTCAAAGAGTAGGGGGACCAGGGCCATGACCACCGGCGGCAGAAACCACAGGGGGGACAGCCACTTCAGCTCCATGGCCGCCGCCCGCAGGTCCGCCACCGCCTGGCCGGAGGGCTCCCGCCGCCAGCCCCGGTCCGCCTTCAGCCGCCGCAGGGCACGGTTGCAGCGGACATATGGGATGTTGACCACCACGCAGATGACCAGAATCCAAATCGTCCAAAGCAGCATGTTCAGTCCGAAGTCCCGGATGAACACGCCGGGGATAGCCGGCAGCATCAGGGCCAGACAGACCCACTTCAGCTCCCGCTTGTACCGGGCCGTCAGGGCCAGCACCGCCGGGTCCCCCTGGGCCTCATGAGGCAGGGTGGTGCCTACAATGATATTTTTCTTGGGCTTGGCCTCATTGCGCAGGAACAGGCCGAGCAAGGGCGGCAGCCAGATCATGGACAGCCACAAAATCACGCTTCCCCAAGTGCTCATCTCACTTACACCTCCTGGTCATAGAGCCTGGCGCACAGGGCCAGGACCTCCTCCCGGTCCAGCCCCGCCAGCCGCAGCTCGCACAGGCGCAGCCGCAGCCCCTCCACCGTCTCCTGCTCCGGTCCGCCGCCGGGGCGCACGGCCACCCGGGCCCCGCTGCGCCGGTCGGTGGTGATGTACCCCTCCTGCCGCAGGAGCTGGTAGGCCTTGCTGACGGTCATCATGTTGACCCCCAGCTCCTCCGCCAGGTCCCGGACGGTAGGCAGCCGCTCCCCCGGGGCCAGCTGCCCGGCGGCAATGGCCACCACCATTTGATTTCGCAGCTGCTGGTAGATGGGCACGTCCCCGCCGAAGTCCAGCCGGATCAGCATTTCCACTCGCCTCCTTTTTGTATCATTTAATATAATACAAACAATGCAATATGTCAAGAAAAAAGCGCTCCCTGAGCTTTTCAAGAGCCGCCTCAGCGGGGCAAAATATCTCCGGTAAGCACTTGACAAAATTTGCCGCCTGTGTAAAATGGTATAGGCATGTGTCAAGACACCTATACAAAAAAGGATGGGAGACCCTATGGAACAGCTGAAAGCCTTCCTGAAGAGGAAAAATATCGTCATCTCCGCCAAGCGCTACGGCATCGACGCCCTGGGGGCCATGGCCCAGGGATTGTTCTGCTCCCTGCTCATCGGCACCATCATCAACACCCTGGGGGAGCAGCTGGGGATCCCCTTCCTGGTGGACGTGGGGAGCTACGCTTCCGCCATGAGCGGCGCGGCCATGGCGGTAGCCATCGGCTACGCCCTCCAGGCCCCGCCCCTGGTGCTCTTCTCCCTGGTGACGGTGGGCTACGCCGCCAACGCCCTGGGCTCCACCAGCCTGATCCCGGATCAGTCCGGCGCCGGCGGGCCCCTGGCGGTGCTGTTCATCGCCGTCATCGCCGCGGAGTTCGGCAAGGCGGTGTCCAAGGAGACCAAGATCGACATTCTGGTCACGCCTCTGGTGACCATTCTGGTAGGGGTAGGGCTCTCCGCCTGGTGGGCCCCGGCCATCGGCACCGCCGCCACGGCGGTGGGCAACATCATCATGTGGGCAACGGACCTCCAGCCCTTCCTCATGGGCATCGTGGTCTCCGTGGTCATCGGCGTGGCCCTCACCCTGCCCATCTCCTCCGCCGCCATCTGCGCGGCCTTCGGCCTGACGGGCCTGGCCGGCGGCGCGGCGGTGGCGGGCTGCTGCGCCAACATGGTGGGCTTTGCCGTCCTCTCCTTCCGGGAGAACCGGTGGGGCGGCCTGGTGAGCCAGGGGCTGGGCACCTCCATGCTCCAGATGCCCAACATCGTCCGCAACCCCAGGATCTGGCTCCCCGCCATCCTCACCTCCGCCATCACCGGGCCCCTGGCCACCTGCGTGTTCCACCTGGAGATGAACGGTCCGCCGGTGTCCTCCGGCATGGGCACCTGCGGCCTTGTGGGGCAGATCGGCGTGTGGACCGGGTGGCTGGCCCCCAGCGAGCGGGCCATCGCCAACGGCGCCGTGGCCATCACCCCCGGCGTTATGGACTGGGCGGGGCTGATTCTCATCTCCTTCGTCCTCCCCGCCGTCCTCTGCTGGGCCTTCGGCCTCTTCTTCCGCCGCATCGGCTGGATCAAAGAGGGCGACCTCACCCTGGAGTGATTTAAGGCGGTCAACATGGGGCTCCGCCCCATACCCCGCCCGCTTTTTGTAAAAAGCGGGGCAAAAACTTTTATCGCGAAACTACGTTTCGCTTATGTTCTTTTAGTAAATAACAGCCCGGGTGCTATGAAAAGCACCCGGGCTGTCAGCGTGTCAAAAAACTCTCCCAAGGAGAAAAAGCTACAAATCGCTGGGGGAGCTTGAGGGGGCGAAGCCCGCCTCGAATCAAATCAAATGCCCCGCAAGCCTTGCCTTGCAAGGCTTGCGGCCCACGAAGTGGGGACTTTCACACTGCGGAGCGGTGGGAAAGTAACGGCATTTTCAGGCTGCGAAAAAAGTCTGACAAGACTTTTTGACAGCCTGAATGGGGCGGAGCCCCATGTAGACATCAGGCAGCCTGGGCCTCGGTGGCCTCCTCAGCGGGAGCCTCCTCGGCGGGGGCGGCCTGGTGCAGACGCATGACCACAGTGGCGGCCTGGGCCCGGGTGACGACGCCGTCCAGATCCAGAGTGCCGTCGGCGTTGCCCTGGAGCAGGCCCTGGGCCACAGCCCAGGCCACAGCGGTCTGGTTCTCGGCGCTGACAGTGTCGGCGTCGGCAAAGGCGCTCAGATCGGTCTCTGCCTCGGGGCTGCCGGCGCGGGTCCACAGCAGGACCGCCAGGGCCTCACGGGTAACGGTCTCGCCGTCGGCCGCAGCCTCGGCGGAGGACACGGCGTTCAGCGCGGCGGTCAGGGCCTCACCGGTAACGGCGGCGGCAGGGGCGAAGGTGGTCTCCGTCTCGCCGGCCATCAGGCTGTTCTCGGTGACGTAGGTCACGGCCTCATAGTACCAATTGGCCTCGCTGACATCGGTGTAGCCGGTGGTCTCCACAGGCTCCTCGGCCACGGGCTCGTTGACGATGGTGATACGGCCGTTGCCGGTGACCTCAGCGTACTGGCTGTCGGCGGGGATAGTGGGCAGGCCGGTGGCCTCGTCCACAGGGAAGGACTCCACGTAATTGGCCAGAACCATGTAGTCCTCAGACACGTAGTCCAGAACGTTCACAGCGCCGTCGAACATGGCGAAGCCGTCGCCCAGGTCGCGGAGGGTGTAGTTGTAGCCGGCCAGGTTGTACTGGGCGGTCAGATCCAGAGGCTCATACGCCCCGGTCTCGTTGTTGAGGACCTCCACGTTGGTCACACGGTACGCGCCGGTGGGACCGCCGGTCCACACGCCCTTGTCGTCCTGCTGGACGGTGGAGGGGATGGCGGTGTTGATGGTGTAGCGCAGACCGGAGACATGGAGGAAGCCGCCGTTCTCCACGGAGCCGTCAGCGGTCACGTCCTTGGCGCCCCACTCCAGAGCGTCCAGGAGCTGCTGGCCGGTAACGGTCTGCAGGCAGGCCACGTTGCCGAAGGTGTGGATCGCCTTGCAGGTCTGATAGGAGATCTCCCCGGTGACGGCCTCGTTGCGGACGCCGCCGCCATTCATGACGGCCACGTCCACATCCAGATCCATCTCGTCGAAGAGGTAGTACAGGGCGTCGGCGGCAAAGTCGCCGGTGTTGGTCTCCTGCTTGCGGACCAGCCGGTTGCCCTCGGCGTCATAGTTGTCCAGCGTCACCTGGGAATAGCCGATGACCTGGCCCAGCTGCTCGTCCAGCTCAGCCACCCAGGCGTCCTCAATGGCCTTCACCTCGGCGTCGGGGGTCACTTCGGCCAGATTCTCGGCGGTGAGGAGCTGGGTGGTGATGGTGCCGTCAGCGGCAATGGTCATCTGACCCACAGCGTCCAGATAGGAGCCGGTCTGGGTGAGGATCACGGTGTTGCCGCCCTCATCCGTGACATCCTCCATGGGGATCGTGGTGTGGGAGTGGCCGTCAATGAAAGCGTCCAGCCCGGTGGTGTTGGCGATCACCTCGCGGCTGGTCCAGGGCTGGGAGGACTCGTCCACGCCCAGGTGGCCCAGGGCGATGACATAGTCCGCCTCGGCGGAGGCGGCGTCGATGGCGTTCTGCACCGCGGTGTAGAGAGCCTCGCCGTCCGTACCCCCGGCGATCCCATAGATGTAGTTGCCGTTCTCATCCTGGAAGTAGGAGGGAGTGGACTTGGTGAAGGACTCAGGGGTGGTGATGCCGATGAAGGCGATCTTTACGCCGCCCACCTCGAACACCTTGTAGCTGTCCAGCACATTCTCACCGGCCACGCCGTTGGCCTCGTGGTAGAAGTTGCAGGACACATAGGGGAAGTCCGCAGCCTCGATGGCGGCCATGCAGCCGTCCATGCCGTAGTCAAACTCGTGGTTGCCCAGAGTGGCCAGGTCATAGCCCGCTGCGTTCATCAGCTGGGCGATGGTAGCGCCCTTGTCCATGGAGCCGTAGGCGGTGCCCTGGATGTGGTCGCCGGCGTCCACCAGCAGGACGTTCTCCAGGGAGTCCTTGTAAGCGGCCACCTTGGAGTAGGTCAGATCCTTGGTGATGTAGGTATGGATGTCGTTGGTGTACAGTACAGTGACCCCACCGGCGGTCTCTGTGGTCTCCTCCGCCGGGGCAGCCTCACTGCCGGCGGCGCTCTCGTCCTCCGCGAAGGCGGTGACCGTCAGGCTCAGGGCCATGGACAGCGCCAGCAGCAGAGCGAGAAGCTTCTTTCCAGTTCTCATGTACATTCCTCCTAAAAAATTCTCAGGCAGTTTCCTCCAAGGGACAGAGCTTGTCCCCTGCCTGGACAGCGGCGGCCGGCGTGTCGATTTTCCTGCCGCGCTCCGGCCGTCTTTGTTTTATTATAGCGCCTGGAAGATTCTTTGCCTAGTCCCAGTTTTGTATAGCACACGTTAAATCTGAAAAAATTTTTTCGAAAAATAGAAAAAGAGGAAGGGCACGCGCCCTTCCTCTTTTAAAAACTGTGTGCAGCTCCTTACCGAATCAGAACGCTTAGACCTCAGCGGAAGCGGTCTCGTCGGGAGTCTCGGTGGTCTCCTCACCCTCAGCGGGGGTCTCAGTCTCGGTGGTCTCCTCACCCTCGGCAGGGGTCTCGGTCTCGGTGGTCTCCTCGCCGTCGGTGACGGTGATATCGGTAGCCTCGTCAGCGCCGCCGATGGCGTCCTCGGGAGCCTCCTCCGCAGCGGTCATCTCAGCAAAGCGCATGATGAGCGTGGCAACCTCGGCACGGGTGGCGTTGCCCCGGGGATTCAGAGCGCCGTCAGCGTTGCCCTCGAACAGGCCGACGGTCACAGCCCAAGCCATAGCCTCGCGGGCGTAGTTCTGAATCTGATCCGCATCGGTGAACTGAGCCAGCACGTCCTCGGCGCCGGTCTCCTCAGCGGGGACCTCCTCGGCGGGAGTCAGCTCCTCGGCAGGGACAGTCTCGTCAGTAGTAGCCGTGTCGTCGGCGGGAGCGGTCTCGTCAGCAGCGGCAGCGTCGTCGGCGGGAGCGGTCTCGTCAGCGGCGGCAGCGTCGTCGGCGGGAGCAGTCTCGTCAGCGGCGGCAGCGTCGTCGGCGGGAGCGGTCTCGTCAGCGGCGGCAGCGTCGTCGGCGGGAGCAGTCTCGTCAGCGGCGGCAGCGTCGTCGGCGGGAGCGGTCTCGTCAGCGGCGGCAGCGTCGTCGGCGGGAGCAGTCTCGTCAGCGGCGGCAGCGTCGTCGGCGGGAGCGGTCTCGTCAGCGGCGGCAGCGTCGTCGGCGG
>HHCFR05603__coassemble_325_pt1 | contig 101152 bp, 95 predicted proteins | sample HHCFR05603__metabat2_low_PE_030 | metagenome-assembled genome bin HHCFR05603 | reverse complement strand
CCGCGTTCAAGGTGAATTTCCAGGTCCTCAGGGTAGTCAATGGCGGCCAGCAGAAAATTTGCCAGTGTTCGTTTTTGTTCAGCGGGGGTATATCCCAGTGCGGCCGTGAGATTGCCCTGGGGGTCGTTGTCAATGAGGAGAACTTTCTTCTCTGCGTCGGACAGGGCCGCGCCGAGGTTCAACGCTGTGGCCGTTTTGCCTACACCGCCCTTGAAATTTGTGATGGCTACGATCTTGCCCATGTTCCACATCCTTTCATACTACAGTGTCCTGGTAACAGGCAAAAAAATTGGGATCAAACCAGCAAGGCCTTGTGTTCCAAGAGCCTCCTTGATTTGATCCCAACTATAACACCTGTCTTGGAGGCCACCGCCACCACCACCGGCCTGTCGTTGCGCAGGTGTGCCTTGGCGGCCATGGTCACCGCCGTGTCGGTGATGCCGCAGGCCAGCTTCCCGATGGTGTTCCCCGTACAGGGGGCAATCACCAGCACGTCCAGCAGCTTCTTCGGCCCGATGGGCTCCGCCTCGTTGACGCTGCCCATCACCGTATGTCCCGTGATCTTCTCCACCGCGGAGATAAATTCCTCCGCCGTGCCAAAGCGCGTGTTGGTGTGCAGGCAGATCTCCGAGACGATGGGCTGCACCGTCTCGTACTCCTTGCACAACTTCTCCAGCTCCCGCAGCACCTTTCCGTGGGTGCAGAAGGAGCCGCACAGCGCGAATCCCACTCGCTCTTTCCTCAAATGGGCTCACCTCGTTCTTCCAATATGTGGTAGACGCCGTCCCGGATGGCGGCGGCGGCGGCCCGTGGAGCCACGATCCCCGGCAGCCCCCCGGCCCGGATCACCCGGCGGCCCAGGCGCCTGGCGGCGTCCAGGTCCACGCCTCCAGGCAGGGCAGCCAGATCTAGGATCACGCACTCCGCCTTCGTCCGCTCCAGCCGTCCGGCGTCCAGGATGAGGGCCGGGACTGTGTTGAAGATCACGTCGAAATCCCCCAGCTCCGCCCCCAGGCGGTCTGTCGCCAGGGGCTCATAGCCGAAGGCCTCGATCCAGGCCCGATCGCTGTACCGCCGGGCGGAGACGGACACCTGGGTCCCCAGTCCCCGGAGGCGGTGGGCCAGGACCTTGCCGATCCGGCCGTACCCGATGACCAGGCAGCGACAGTTTTGGAGCGTCTCCTCCGTAGCCTCCATGGCCCGCTGGATGGCCCCCTCCGCCGTGGGCACGGCGTTGGCCACCTGGACCTCCTCCCGGTCGTAGTAGTCCAGCAGCGTCAGGCCGAAGTCCAGCATCAGCCGGGGCGAGAGCTCCTTCGTCATGCCGCCCAGCAGGAGCTGGTCGTAGCGGAGCCTGGGCCAGAGCTGCTCCGCCCCCAGGGCCGTGTCCGTCAGAGGCAAGGTCAATCCCCCGCCCCGGCACACCGGCAGGGGCAGGATCAGCAGCTCGGCTCCCAACGCCTGGTCCAGCGGCACCGCGTTGGGACCGCCCCCCTGGTCCAGCCCCCAGGTGCACACCAGCCATCCGTCATTCAGCAGCAGCTCCGCCAGGCGGACCTGCCGCATATCGCCCCCCACCACGGCGACGGTCCTCTTCATACACATCCCCCCTCTGCTCCAGTCTATGCCGCCGGGAGAAAAGGGGAACCGCAGGAAGAGAGCGCCCGGAGGCGTTGCCCCCGGGCGCTCTCTATGTTCGTCGATCAATATTTCTGAATGTCGTCCAAATTCAGAATGAAGGCCACAACGCCGCCCACACTGAGATGTACCGGCATCATCGGGATGGAGGGGTTGGGACCTCCGGCGGACATGGACAGATCGGAGTATGTCATCTGCTGCCGCCTGCCCGCGCACTGCTTCAGGATATCCAGCACGCGCTGCATCTTTTCCTCCTCCACACCGATCATCACCGTGACGCTCTTCTTCTTCAGAAAGCCGCCGGTGGAGCTGAGTACGGTGGCGAAAAAGCCGCTGCGGTTAAGTTCATCCACGGTGTCGGCATAGTCATCGCCCTGAAGAACCGCTATGATCAGCTTTTTTCTGCTTGTGTCCTTGTCCATGGAATTCACCTCGTCTTAACAATAAATTAAAAGGGACCTCTATTTACATTATACCGCTTAACGCCATATTTTCAAGTAGAAACTTCGTGCCCGCCCCCTAAAACTGGCAAGCGGCCCCCTCCCGCGCTCTGCCCCGCCGGGATTGCGGAACGGCGGAAAGTGTGGTATGCTGAAAAACGACGAAACTGGACAAGGAGGCCCGCCATGCCCTACCCATACCTGCTCTTCGACGCGGACAACACCCTCTTCGACTTTGACCAGGCAGAGCGGAACGCCCATCTCCTCCTGTGCCGGACCTACGGTCTGGCCTTCTCCGAGGAGGGCTACCAACTCTATCACAAGTGCAACGCCGACCTGTGGCGGGATTTTGACCGGGGGCTGTGCACCAAGGAGTATCTGCTGGTGGAGCGCTTCCGCCGCTACCTGGCCATCACCGGGGAACGGGCGGACCCGGAGGCCCTGAACCGGGACCACCTCCGGGCCCTGGGAGAGGGGGCCATGCTCCTGCCCGGCGCGGAGGAATTGTGCCGGGTCCTCAGCAGGGACCACCGGCTTTTACCTTCTCACCAACGCCGTGGCCTCCGTGCAGAAGGCCCGGTTCGCCAACTCCGCCATCGCCCCCTACTTTCAGGGGGTGTTCATCTCCGAGGAGGTGGGGGTGGGCAAGCCGGACCCCGCCTACTTCGAGTACGTGTTCCGCGCCGTCCCCGGTCTTGCCCGGGACAACGCCCTGGTCATCGGGGACTCCCTCACCAGCGACATCCAGGGGGCCAACAACGCCGGCCTCCCCTGCTGCTGGTTCAACCCCAAGGGCCAGCCCCGGCCCCAGGGCCTGCGGATCGACTACGAGATCCGCGCCCTGGAGGAGCTGTACGCCATCGTGTGACGCGCCATGCCGGGGCGCCGCCCCGGCCCCCGTCCGCTTTTTTCCAAAAAGCGGGGCAAAAACTTTTGTCCGCGAAGCTGCCGCTTCGCTCATGTAATTTTAAACACTGAGCCTCCGGAGACAGCGCTGTCTCCGGAGGCTCGTTCTTTGTGTAAAGGCAAACGGCTTTATGGCTATGCACTCTTGCGCTTTTCCAGCTCCTGGCGCAGCATAGCCAGCTCCCGGCCATGGCCCGGGGTATCGTTGGGGGTTTCCAGGATGAAGGGCAGATGGCGCAGGGCCGGGTGGTCGATCACCGCCAGGATGGTCACAAGGCCCAGGGTCCCCTCGCCGATCTTGGCGTGCCGGTCCTTCCGGGCGCCGGGCGGGTTCATGCTGTCGTTGATGTGGACCGCCTTCAGCCGGTCCAGTCCCACCACCCGGTCCAGGTCCTCCAGAACTCCGTCCAGGTTGTGGATGATGTCGTAGCCCGCGTCGGAGACGTGGCAGGTATCCAGGCAGATCCCCATTTTCTCGGAGAGATCCACCTGGGAGAGAATCGCCGCCAGGTCCTCGAACCGGCCGCCGACCTCGCTGCCCTTCCCCGCCATGGTCTCCAGGAGCACCACGGTTTGCTGCTCCGGCTTGAGGACGGCGTTGAGCATGTCCGCGATCATGCGGCAGCCAGTCTCCATCCCCTGGCCCACGTGGCTGCCGGGGTGGAAGTTGTAGTAGTTCCCCGGCAGTCCCTCCAGCACCGCCAGGTCCCCGGCCATCATCTCCGCCGCCAGTCCCCGGATGCCCTCGTCCTTGGAGCAGGGGTTCATGATGTAGGGAGCGTGGGCCACAAAGGGCCCGAAGCGGTTCTCCTCCAGCAGCACCCGCAGCCGCTCCACGTCTGACGGGTCCACGGTCTTGGCCCGGGCGCCCCGGGGATTGCGGAGGAAGCACTGGAAGGTGTCCGCGCCGATGGAGAGGGCCGCCTGGCCCATCTTATAAAAGCCCCCCGCTGAGGACAGATGGGCGCCTAAATAGCTCATAGGAATTTCTCCTTTACATAGCCCAGTAAAACCGTCCGGTCGTTGGGCAGTTCTTCATCCATAACCAGCTCCAGCAGATCGTTGAGGGCCTTCCCCACCACCGGGCCTTTCAGCCCAATCTCTGTCAGGTTATTTCCCTTCACAGCAAGCTGCCGCAGGGAGAAGCAGCTGTCCTCCGCCAATGTCATGTTCAGCAGGGCCTCCCACTGGTCGATCCCCTGCTGCCGGCCGTGGAAGGCCGGGGCCTGGGCCAGGTTGTCCGCCCGCTTCACCGCCAGCAGCAGCCGCACCGTCTCCTCCCCGTACCGGGCCAGATTCCGCCGGACGGCCTTCTGGGTCAGGGGCAGCTCGCAGTCGTGGCGCTCCACCAGGGTCAGGATGGTCCGCCGGCTCCGGTTGTCGAACCGCAGCCGCTCCAGGATGGCCTCCGCCAGCCGCACGCTCTCCCGCCAGTGGCCGTAGAAGTGGCCCTCGCCGCCCTCGTCCAGTGTAAAGGTATTTGGCTTGCCCAGGTCGTGGAGCAGCATGGTCCAGCGCAGAATCGGCTGGGGCGGCGCGGCCTCCACCGCCCGGGCGGTGTGCTCCCACACGTCGTAGCAATGGTAGCGGCTGCGCTGGTCGAAGCCCACGCAGGGCAAGATCTCCGGCAGGACGGCCCCCAGGACCTCCGGCCAGTCCAGCAGCACCTGGGCGGCGTGGTCCCCGCAGAGGAGGCCCTCCAGCTCCACCCGGACCCGCTCCGGGGCGATCTCACGCAGATCGGCGGCCCGGTTTACCATGGCTCTCTCGGTCTCCGCCTCCACGGCAAATCCCAGCCGGGCGGCGAAGCGGAGGCCCCGGAGGATCCGCAGGGCGTCCTCCCCGAAGCGGGCCTCCGGCGTGCCCACCGCCCGCAGGACCCCGGCGGCCAGATCCGCCCGGCCCCCCCAGGGGTCCGCGAGGCTCCCCCGCAGGTCCATGGCCATGGCATTGACGGTGAAGTCCCGGCGGGCCAGATCCTCCGTCAGGGAACCGGTGAACTCCACCCGTTCCGGGTGGCGGTGGTCCAAATAGTCCCCATCCCGGCGGAAGGTGGTGACCTCTACCCCCCTGCCGCCGCCCACGGTGACAGTGCCGTGCTTCAGCCCTGTGGGCAGGGCGCGGGGAGCGAACAGCTCCAGCACCGCCTCCGGCAGGGCGTTGGTGGTCACGTCCCAGTCCCCCGGCGTACGTCCCAGCAGCAGGTCCCGCACCGCGCCGCCCACGCACCATGCCTGGTACCCCGCCGCCTCCAGCCGGGTCATCACATTCTTCACTTCCTCTGGGATCTGCGCCACCAAACCGCCCGCCTCTCGTGAAAATGATCCATCTCGCGACTATTTTTCGTGAAAAACAGATATAGTTAAGTCATGAAATAGCAGTTGCGCGGGAAAAACAAGTATAGTATAATATATTTCTGTGAAAAAATCAAATGTCGGTATGAAAACCGCTTCTGGAGGGAGCTTTGTCCCATGACCCAAATGAAACTTGCCATTCAGCCCTATATCCAGCCCGGCCGCCGGGTCCACCTGTCCGGCATCGGCGGCGTATCCATGTGCCCCCTGGCGGAGGTCCTTCACGGCATGGGCCTTCAAGTCCAGGGCAGCGACATGAGCGACAGTGCCACGGTGAAGCATCTGCGCTCTCTGGGCATCCCCGTTCATGTGGGCCACGTGGCCCAGGACATCCAGGGGGCGGAGTTCCTCATCCGCACCGCCGCCATCCACGACGACAACCCGGAGATCGCCGCCGCCCGCGCCCACGGCATCCCCGTCTTTGAGCGAGCGGAGGCCTGGGGGGCCATCATGCAACAGTATGAAAACGCCCTGTGCATCGCCGGCACCCACGGTAAGACAACCACCACCTCCATGGCCACCCACATCTTCATGGCCGCGGAGAAGGACCCCACTGTCATGATCGGCGGCACCCTTCCCATGCTCCACAGCGGCTACCGGGTAGGCCGGGGAGATACCATCATCCTGGAGTCCTGCGAGTACTGCAACAGCTTCCTCCATTTCTTTCCCACCGTCGCGGTGATCCTGAATGTGGAGGCGGACCACCTGGACTTCTTCAAGGATCTGGCGGATGTGGAGCACTCCTTCCGGGCCTTCGTCCAGCTGGTGCCCCCGGAGGGCCATGTCGTTGCCAACGCCGACGACCCCGGCGTACGGGAGGCCCTGGAGGGTATCGACCGCTTCTCCTTCGGCCTGGAGGCCCCCGAGGCGGACTGCCGGGGAGTGAACCTCCGGTGGGACCACGGCCTGCCCTCCTTCGATGTGGTGATCCGGGGCCAGGTCTACACCCACCTGGACCTCCAGGTGGGCGGGAAGCACAATGTCTACAACGCCCTGGCCGCCGCCTCCGCCGCCTATCTGCTGGGCATCCCCGGCGTGGCGGTGAAGGCGGGGCTGGAGGCCTTTACCGGCGCGGGGCGCAGGTTTGAGTACAAGGGCGAGTACAACGGCGCCAAGGTCTACGACGACTACGCCCACCACCCCGGCGAGCTCCACGCCCTGCTGGACATGGCCCGGAGCTTGGGGTATGAGCGGATCGTCTGCGCCTTCCAACCCCACACCTACTCCCGGACGAAGGCCCTCTTCGACGAGTTCGTCCAGGAGCTGCGGCGGCCGGACGTGGTGATTCTGGCGGAGATCTACGCCGCCCGGGAGAAAAACACCATCGGCATCACCTCCGCCGATCTGGCCCGGGAGATCCCCGGGGCCATCTGCTGCCCCACCCTGGAGGCCGTCACCGACGCTCTGGCCCAGGCTGCCCGCCCCGGGGACCTGATTCTCACCGTGGGGGCCGGGGACATCTACACTGCCGGCGAAGCCCTGGTGAGGCGGCGGTAACCCAACGCAATCCATCGAAAGAGAGAGAATACACCATGACCGTCTCCCCCATCTATACCCAGGCCCCCACCCAGGGACTGGATGAGACCCAGCAGATCGTCTTTGACACCCTGGCGGAGCTGCACATCCCCTTTGAGCGGGTGGAGCACGACTGGGCCAACACCATGGAGGACTGCAAGGCCGTCAGCGCCGTGCTGGGCGTGGACGTGTGCAAAAATCTGGTGCTCTGCAACCGTCAGAAAACCCAGTTCTACCTCCTGGCCATGCCCAGCGACAAGCCCTTCCACACCAAGGACCTGAGCCACCAGCTGGGCTGTGCCCGGCTGAGCTTCGCCGCCCCGGAGGCCATGGAGGAACTCCTCCACGTCCACCCTGGCTCCGCCTCCATCCTCTCCCTGCTCTTCGACACGGAGGGAAAGGTCCAGCTGGTAATGGACCGGGAGACCTATGAGCAGGACCACCTCTCCTGCCACCCCTGCAAGAGCACCGGAACGCTGAAGCTGCGGACGCGGGACGTGCTGGAGGTGTTCCTCCCCCGTACCGGCCACGCGCCGACGGTGGTAGAACTGCCAAAATACTGATAAAAAAGCTGTGGGGCCGTTGGGCCCCACAGCTTTTTTCAGCATGTCGAAGAACTCCCTTTTTAGGCTGCGCTCCTGAAAACAAGGACACGGGGGCCAATAGGCCCACGTTAAGGAAGCAGCACAAAATCCAAACAGACCGGGTTGTGGTCGCTCCAGCGGAAGCCGGTGTCCACCACCCTGCTGGCGGAAACGGAGACATTGGCGGAGATGATGAAGCCGTCCACCGTCACCAGATAGTTGTCCGGGCCGTAGGGCCGGTCGGCGTTGCGGCAGGAGGCCACAGGGTCCTCCCCGTCATAGGGGGCCACGATGGTCAGGCCCTCCGGCACCAGCTCCGCCGGGATGGGCTGGGCCCAGGTGTACTCCGGGCCGGACACGCCGAAAATCTCATCGGAGTTCCCCAGCAGATCCTTGTTGAAATCCCCGCCGGCAATGACCCAGTTCCCCGCCTCATACTCCGACAGCATGCCCGCGAAGAGCATCTCCAGCTGCTCCTCGGCGATGGTCCCGTCGGAGGTATAGGCGGAGAGATGGAAGTTGTAGAGGACCAGCTCCCGGCCATCCGACACCGGGAGGCGCTGGACAGAGTAGCACCTGTCCGGATCCACCAGCTTCATCACTCCCTCCTCGATGGGCAGCTGCCGCCGCACCGCCGAGGCGATGGGAAACCGGGAGAAGGTGGCCTGGCCGGAACGGTTGGCGCCGTGGGGCTCCAGAGGCGGCCAGAAGAGGTAGGGACTGTCGTAATTCTGAGCGAAGGTGCTCCAGTACCCATCTCCCATAGCGTCCGCCGCCAGCGCCAGCTCGTCAACGTGGTAACTGCGGGTGCCGTCCACATCCACCTCCTGGAGAAGGAGGAAATCCGGCTCCAGCGCCTGGACAGCCGCCATGGCTCCGCCTACGTTCTCGTAGACCGCCTCCTCCGACCGGGCCCGGGATTCGGTCCCGCCGTCCATGAAGAAACTGTAATCGTCGCTGTAAGCGCCGAAGCCGATGTTGTAGGAGGCAATCCGGTAGGTCTCGCCGGGAGAGAGGGGCTCTCCTCCCTCTGCCGCCGTGATCTCCAGCTCCTGCCAGTCCTCTACCCGGTACCAGGCGGCAAATACATAGATCACATAGGCCGCCAGCACCAGCGCCAGGACCAGCACCGCCGCCAGCAGGATCTTCACCCCTCGTCTTGCCATGTACACTGCCCTCTCTTCACTATCCCGCGCGAAACAGCGTTTCGCGTAAAAGTTCTAAGTGCCCTGCGGGTATTTGATACTTTTCTTACAAGAAAAGTATGTAGACCGAATCTGTGGACCCTCAGCTCTTCGCGGACAGGTCCCGGGCGATGCGGAGGATGCTCCCGGCGGGAGCCCGGCAGGGCAGGCGCATACGGAATACCATCTGGGGCGTTTTTGCCTCGGATATGGGGTTCACCTCCCCATCGGCCATCTCCGGCACGGTGAAGGCCAGGGGCTTCAGGTCCGGCCCCACCAGCTCCACCTCGTCCCCCACAGCAAACTTGTTCCGCAGCGTCAAAGCCGCCATACCGTCCTCGCCGCAATCTATGACAAGGGCGATCACTTGCCACTCCCGGATATACCGGGCGTTCTCATAATACTGCCCCGGCTGGCCGAAATAGAAGCCGGTCGCGTAGTGACGGTGGCTGACATGCTCCACCTCGTCCCGCCACACCGGGTCCAGAGGCAGGCCGGAGGCCGCGGCGTCAATGGCGTGGCGGTAGGCGGCGGTGACCACGGCGGCGTAGTAGGCGCTCTTGGCCCGGCCCTCGATCTTCAGACTGTCCAGGCCCGCGTCCATCAGCTCCGGTATGTGGTCGATCATGCACATGTCCCGGGAATTGAAGATGTACGTCCCCTTCTCATCCTCGAACACCGGGAAGTACTCCCCCGGGCGCTTCTCCTCCATCAGGTAGTACTGGTAGCGGCAGGGCTGGGCGCAGGCCCCACGGCTGGCGTCCCGCCCGGTCATGTAGTTGGACAGGACGCAGCGGCCGGAGTAGCTGACGCACATGGCCCCATGGACGAAGGCCTCCAATTCCAGATCCGCCGGGGTTTTGGCACGGATCTCCCGGATCTCCTCCAGGCTCAGCTCCCGGGCCAGGATGACCCGCCTGGCCCCCAGGTCGTGCCAGGCCCGGGCGGCGGCGTAGTTGGTCACGCTGGCCTGGGTGCTGACATGGCGCTCACACCGGGGAGCATACCGCCCCGCCAGGGTGAAGGCTCCCAGATCCCCCAGGATGAGGGCGTCCACCCCGGCGTCCTGGAGCTGCTCCAGGTACGCCGGGAGGGCGTCGGCCTCACTGTTGCGGGGCATGGTGTTCACCGTGGCGTGGACCCGGACGCCGTGGCTGTGGGCAAAGGCCACCGCCTTCGGCAGCTCCTCCGGGGAGAAATTCCCGGCAAAGGCCCGCATCCCGAAGGATGTCCCCGCCAGGTACACCGCGTCGGCTCCGTAGAGCACCGCCATCCGCAGCCGCTCAAAGTCCCCTGCCGGTGAGAGAAGCTCCGGCTTGTTTCGTCTCTCCGTCATGCCGCCTCCCCGGATCAATCTCCGCTGGCGGCGCTGGCCGCGGCTACGTTCTGCTGGTGCTCGGACAGGGTCTCGCTGAACACGTGCTTGCCGTCCGCGCCAAGAACATAGTAGTAATAATCGGTCTCGGCGGGCTGGAGAGCGGCGGTGATGGAGGACATGCCCGGGTTGGAGATGGCCGTAGGAGGCAGACCGGTGTGCTGGTAGAGGTTGTAGGGGCTGTCCAGGGTGGTGTAGTCCTCCTGGGTGATGGCCCGCCCGGCGGCATAGACCAGGGCCGCGTCGATCTGGAGCAGGCCGCCGGTCTCACCGGGGCGCTCCAGGCGGTTATAGATGACAGAGGCGATCTTGTCCCGGTCGGTGCCGTCGGTCTCCTCCTCGATCAGGGAAGCGATGGTGATGATGTCGGAGAAGTCGTAGCCCCGGGCAGCCGCCTCCTCAAAGAGCGGCGTCAGCTCCCCGTTGCTGTAGACCCGGCTATTGAAGTTGCTGAGCATGGAGTCCAGGGCCGCCACAGCGCTGCGGCCCACATAAAACTGGTAGGTATCGGGATAGAGATATCCCTCCACCCTCCTCACATCCCCCAGCAGGTCGCTGTCCAGGAAGGCATAGTCCACAAACTCGTAGTTGGCGGCGGCCTCCTCCAGCTCCTCCACCGGAGCCACTCCGTTCTCCGACAGGAGCTGGAAGATCTGCTGGGTATTGTAGCCCTCGGGGATGGACACCTCCACGGTGACGGCGGAGCTGCCGGTGGACCGCATCCCCCGGACCAGGGCCATGTAGTCCATATTGGTGTTGAGCACATAGGCGCCCTGGTCGATCTTTTCGTCGGCGTCATAGACCCAGGCGAAGAGGCGGAAAAGCCACTTGTACTGGATCAGCCCGGCGTCCTGAAGGGCGTCAGCCACCTGTCCGATGTCGCACAGGGAGACCTCCTCGGTATTCCCATCCTCATCGGTCACCGTGGTGGTCGTGAACCACTCCGCGGGCACCACCACCTCCACATCCTGGTCCGCCCCGGTAAAGGCGCACAGATCGTTGGCCAGCATCCAGCCCACCCCGGCCAGAATGACCGAGGAGGCGATCACCACAACCACCCACAGGAGCAGCGCCAAAAACGGGTTGGTCCGTTTCTTCTTTGCCTTCTTCTTCCCGCTCCCGCCGGATGGCCGGCTGGGTTGGGACGGCTCGCCAGCGGCTTGCCGCCGCACCTGGCCGCCGTCCCAGCTGGTGGTATGGTAACGGTCCTCATTACTCATGGAGAATCACTCCTTCATATGTCTTTTGGTAAAAATTTTGATAGGGCAAGCTGCCTTTTGCCGTTCCCGGGCATAGGATAGCTCAGACTGGTAAGCGAGGTGAAAGGACTATGTGGAACAACGGAAACGACTGCGGCTGCCTGTGGATCATCCTGATCATTATTCTGCTGTGCTGCTGCTGCGGCGGCGGAATGTGGGGAAACAACAACTGTGGCTGCGGCTGCGGCAACTCCAGAAACAGCGACTGCTGCTGCTGAGAGCCGGCAAACACGGGGGCGGGGCGCTGTATGCGCCCCTGCTCCTTTTTATAATCGGTATGACCGGTCACTTCCCCGCCAGCAGGCCCTGGACAAGCTCCCATGCCTCCTGGTGGATATCCTCCGGGGAACGCATGGCCCCGCCTCTGGCGCAGTCGATCATCCGCCAGCCGCAGAAGCCGGCCACATGGCGGGCATTGTCCCGGCACTGGCGGAGATAGTTTTCATCCCGCTCGTGGATGTCGGCCGAGGTGCCGGTGGCGGCCTCCCGGCGGCGCATCATCGCCTCGGAGAGCTCCGTGGGCAGGTCCAGATAGACCACCAGATCCGGCTCCGGCAGGGACAGGCGGTGGTACTCCAGATCAAAGAGCCAGCGAAGAAACTCCTCCCTCTCCTCCGCAGGCAGCTTGGATGCCTGGTGGACGGCGTTGGAGGTGACATAGCGGTTGGCCAGGATCACCTGCCCCGCCTCGTAGCTCCTCCCCCAGTCCTCCTTATAGGAGGCGTAGCGGTCCACGGCGAAGAGCACCGACGCGGCGCAGGCGCTCACGTCCTCCGGCCTGTCCCCCAGGGCTCCCGCCAGATACAGCCGGGCCGGCTCGGCGAAGGGGTTGCCGTAGCGTGGGAAGTCGATCTCCTGAAAGGGCACTCCCTCCGACGCCAGCCGCCGGGCCATGAGGCGGGTCTGGGTGGCCTTCCCGGAGCCGTCTGTGCCCTCGAACACGATCAGCTTTCCCCTCATTTTCGTTTTCCTCTCTCCGCCCCCACGTGGACCAGAAACAGGGGCAGCTTCATCATCCGGCCAATGCGGCTGGGGTTCTTTGCCAACCGGTGGAGCCACTCCAGCCCCAGCCTCTGAAAGACCTCCGGGGCCCGCTGGACCGCGCCGGAAAACACGTCCAGGCATCCCCCCAGGCCCACCAGCAGATGGGCGCCGGTGGCCTCGCCGTTTTTTCGCATCCATTTTTCCTGCTTGGGAGCTCCCAGGCAGACAAATACCACGTCCGCCCCGCTCCCGCGGATGGCCTCGGTCACAGGCCCGTCCTCCTGAAAATACCCGTCGTGGGTGCCGGCAATCACAAGACCGGGGTACTGGGTCCGAAGCCGCCGGGCGGCCTCCTCCGCCACCCCTGGCTTGGCCCCCAGGAGGTAGAGCTTCTTTCCGTTCTTCGCCATCTCCGCCATCAGGCGCTTGGCGAACTCGATGCCCGGCAGCCGCTCCTTCAGCGGCGTGCCCAGGAGCTTAGCTCCATAGATGACCCCCACGCCGTCGGCGATGACAAGGTCGGCCCCGTTCACCGCCGCCCGGGCCTCCGGGTCCTCCCGGCAGACCTCAACAATCTCCGGATTGGGGGTGGCCACGTAGTGGGCCCCCTCGGCGCTCATCAGGCGCAGGCCCTCGGCCACCGCCTGGTCCATGGTGACATTATCAAAGCCTACGCCCAGTATATCAACGCGCATGAAGCGTCTCCTTTCTCAAATCTCCAGGCTCAGCGCCAGATGGCCATAAGCCGGGTAGTGAGATATTATACCACGGATTTCCCGCTCTGTCTACTCAGGAAGCCCCCGGCAGACTGGGAAGAAAGCGGCGCACCCCCTCACACTGGCAAAAAATCGACGTCAAATCCTCTCCCTGAGCTTGACAGATAAAATGAAACGTGCAATAATGCTGTCGTCTGTCTACAGATACCGGTCGCAAATATTCGGCAGCCGGCTCGCTGACGGCCGCGGTTTCCCTGGGAGGTCATCATAAAACAGGATAACGAGCGGTGTTCATCACGTAAATCCCCTGGTTGCGCTGATGAACGCCTCTTTTTTGTCAGAAAGGAGCAGAGAAAGAGCAATATGGTAAAGCAGCTGGCAAAGAGCATACGGGAATACAAAAAAGAATCCATCGCCACCCCCATCCTGGTCGCTATGGAGGTCGTCATGGAGTGCATCATCCCCTTCATCATCTCCAATCTCATCAACGACATTAAGGCGGGCTGCGGCATGGACGTACTCCTGCGCTATGGGGCGCAGCTGGTGGTCATGGCCAGCCTGTCCCTGACCTTCGGGGCGCTGGCGGGGCGCACCTGCGCCACCGCGTCCTGCGGCCTGGCCAGGAATCTTCGAAAGGACATGTTCTACCGCATTCAGACCTATTCCTTCGAAAACATCGACAAGTTTCTCACCTCCTCCCTGGTCACTCGACTGACCACCGACGTGACCAACGTGCAGACCGCTTACATGATGATCATCCGCACCGCCATCCGCGCGCCGCTGATGCTGGTGTTCTCCTTCGTCATGGCCTTTGTCATGGGCGGCCGGATGGCCTGGATCTTCCTGGTTACCCTCCCCCTGCTGTCCATTGGGCTGGCTCTGGTGATCTCCCGGACCATTCCCCTGTTCCGGAAGGTGTTCCGCAAGTACGACAAGCTCAACGAGTCCATTCAGGAGAACATCAAGGCCATGCGGGTGGTCAAATCCTTTGTCCGGGAGGACTATGAGCAGCGGAAGTTCAACGCCGCCGCCGAGGACGTGTGCCGGGACTTCACCCGGGCGGAGCGCATCCTGGCCTTCAACGGCCCCATGATGCAGTTCTGCATTTACGCCACCATGGTGTTCGTGCTGTCCTTCGGCTCCTACACCATCATCACCTCCCGGGGCCTGGATCTGGATGTGGGCCAGTTCTCCTCCCTGCTGACGTATAACTTCATGATGCTCAACAGCCTGATGATGCTCTCCATGATCTTTGTCATGATCGTCATCTCTATGGAGTCCTGCAAGCGCATTGTGGAGGTCCTCACCGAGGAGAGCACCCTGCACGATCCCGCCAATCCGGTGCGGGAGGTGGCGGACGGGTCCATCGACTTCGACAATGTAAGCTTCAAATACAACGCCAACGCCGAGCGGATGGCACTTTCCAACATTGATCTCCACATCGCCTCCGGCGAAACCATCGGCATCATCGGCGGCACCGGCTCCTCCAAGTCCTCCCTGATTCAGCTCATCTCCCGCCTGTACGACGCCACGGAGGGCACGGTAAAGGTTGGCGGCCTGGACGTGCGGAGCTACAGCCTGGAGTCCCTGCGCAACCAGGTGTCTGTGGTGCTGCAGAAGAACGTGCTGTTCTCCGGCACCATCAAGGACAACCTCCGCTGGGGCGACAAGGAGGCCACCGACGAAGAGATGGTCCGCGCCTGCCAGATGGCCTGCGCCGACGAGTTCATCTCCCAGTTCCCCGACGGCTACGACACCTGGATCGAACAGGGGGGCACCAACGTCTCCGGCGGCCAGAAGCAGCGGCTGTGCATCGCCCGGGCACTGCTGAAAAAGCCGAAGATCCTGATTCTGGATGACTCCACCAGCGCCGTGGATACCCGCACCGACGCCAAGATCCGCCGGGCACTGCGGGACTACATCCCCTCCACCACCAAGATCATTATTGCCCAGCGGGTCTCCTCCGTGCAGGACGCGGACCGGATCGTAGTCATGGATGGAGGCGCCATCAACGCCGTGGGCACCCATCAGGAGCTCCTGCGGAGCAACGCCATCTATCAGGAAGTCTACTACTCTCAAAACAAAGGGGGCGACAGCGATGCGGAATAATCAGGCAAAGATCGGAACCGTTGGCCGTATTCTGCGCACCGTCCGGCAGTTCTATCCCGTGCTGCTGCCGGTGACAGTGGCCTGCATCCTCTTCAACGCGGTTGTCAGCTCCATCCCCTCCATCTTCATGCAGAACGTCATCGCTCTGGTGGAGCAGAACTGGCAGAACGGGGACTGGAGCGTGGTGGGTCCCCAGATCCTCTCCCTGGTGGCCCTGCTGGCCACCTTCTACGGCCTGTCCCTGGTGGCCTCCCTGGCCTTCAACCAGCTCATGGCCATTATCACCCAGGGAACGCTGAAAAAGCTCCGGCAGAAGTTGTTCGGCGGAATGCAGCGCCTTCCCATCAAGTACTTTGACCAGAACGACCACGGCGACATCATGAGCCACTACACCAACGACATCGACACCCTGCGGCAGATGATCTCCCAGAGCTTCCCCCAGCTGCTGGCCTCCTCCGTCATGGTACTCACCGTCTTCTGCATCATGATCTACTACTGCCTGTGGCTGACCCTGGTGATCCTGGTGGGCGTGGTGGCCATGCTCATCGTCACCAAGAAGGTGGGCGGCCAGTCCGCCAAGTACTTCTTCCGCCAGCAGGCCGCCCTAGGCAAGCTGGAGGGCTTTGTGGAGGAGATGATGAGCGGCCAGAAGGTTGTCAAGGTTTTCTGCCACGAGGAGGAGACCAAGGCGGCCTTTGACTCCGTCAACGACGCCCTGTTCGCCGAGTCCGAGCGGGCCAACCGCTACGCCAACATCCTCATGCCCATCCTCAACAACATCGGCAACGTGCTGTACGTGCTGGTGGCCCTCACTGGAGGCCTGCTGCTGCTCACCGGAGCCCCCAACGTCAGCCTCTCCGGCATGGCCATGTCCATCAGCATCGCCGTTCCCTTCCTGAACATGACCCGCCAGTTTGTGGGCAACATCAGCCAGGTGTCCAACCAGGTCAACTCCGTGGTGATGGGTCTGGCCGGCGCGGAGCGGATCTTCGAGCTGATGGATCAGGAGCCCGAGCAGGACGAGGGCTATGTCACTCTTGTCAACGCCACCGAAAAGGACGGTCAGCTTGTGGAGTGTAAGGAGCGGACCGGGACCTGGGCCTGGAAGCACCCCCACAAGGCCGACGGCACCGTCACCTACACCAGGCTGGCCGGCGATGTGCGGCTGTTCGACGTGGACTTTGAGTATGTGCCGGGCAAGCCGGTACTCCACGACATCTCCCTGTACGCCAAGCCCGGCCAGAAGGTGGCCTTCGTGGGGGCCACCGGCGCGGGCAAAACCACCATCACCAACCTCCTCAACCGCTTTTACGACATCGCCGACGGCAAGATCCGCTACGACGGCATCAACATCGGCAAGATCCGCAAGAGCGACCTGCGCCGGGCCCTGGGCATCGTGCTCCAGGACACCGTCCTCTTCACCGGCACAGTTATGGAGAATATCCGCTATGGCAACCTGGAGGCTACCGACGAGGAGTGTATCGCCGCCGCGCAGCTGGCTGGGGCCGACGACTTCATCACCCGTCTGCCGGAGGGCTACCAGACCATGCTGACGGAGAACGGCGCCAACCTGAGCCAGGGCCAGCGGCAGCTGCTGTCCATTGCCCGGGCCGCCGTGGCGGACCCGCCGGTGATGATCCTGGACGAGGCCACCTCCTCCATCGACACCCGCACGGAGGCCATCGTCCAGCAGGGCATGGACGCCCTGATGTACGGCCGGACGGTGTTCGTCATCGCCCACCGCCTGTCCACCGTCAAAAACGCCAATGTCATCATTGTGCTGGATCACGGCCGGATCATCGAGCGGGGCACCCACGAGGAGCTCATCGCCCAGAAGGGTCAGTACTACCAGCTCTACACCGGCGCTTTCGAGCTGGAATAAGACAGCAACGGAACACGATAAAAATGGCCGGGACGCTTTCGCGTCCCGGCCATCAACTTTTTCCTTTCCAGTTTCCTACGCTGACAAGAGCAGAAGCAACGGCCCTCTTACAAAAACCGCCCGCCGATCCAGGCCCCCGCCAGCATAGCCAGCTCGCAGACCTGCAAAAAGAACCCGGAGGTGTCTCCGGTGACCCCGCCGAACTCCCCCATGGCCATCCGCCGGTAGTACAGGACGCTGGCCAGGGCGCAGGCCAGCACCGCGCCGCCCACCACGGGGGAGAGAAACAGGAATAGGGCCCCATCCGCCAGGAGCACGAACGCCAGCGCCGCCACGGCCCGCTTCCGCTCCACCCCCGCCGTGAAGGCGCACAGCATTCCCGCCTGGCGGGCGTTGGGCATGGTCACGGCGCACAGGCCGGAGAGGCACCGGGACAGGACGAAGGCCGGGGCGAAGGCGTAGATCCACCCGGCGGCGTATCCCTCATAGTACAGCGCAAAGGACAAGAGCAGATAGACGACGCAGTAGAGCACCGCGAAGGCCCCGCAGGCGGAGTCCTTCAGGATCTCCAGCTTCCGCTCCCGGCTCTGGTGGGAGGCCAGGGCGTCTACCGTGTCCATGAAGCCGTCCATGTGGATGCCGCCGGTGATGAGCAGAGGCAGGCAGGCCGCCGCCGCCGCGAAGAGCACGCCGCTGCCCCCCATCCACCGACAGAGCCAATACCAGAGGGCCAGCCCGCCGCCGCAGAAGATCCCCACTACGGGAAAGCAGCAGATGGCGTACCGGGTGTTCCGCTCCGTCCAGGGGAACTGGGGTACGGGGATAATGCTGTAGGTGGAGACAGCCACCCCGATAGATTCAAGCAAAAGCATGGCGCCCTCCTTTGGCCCAGACCGGCCGGCCGCTCCGCATCTCCGCCACGCCGCCAAAAGCCTCGGCCAATTTTCCGTTTACTTCGTTCAAGGCCCGAATATACCCGGCGGTCTCACCGTCATATCCCTCCTCGGAGAGGCCGGAGATGGTGACGGCGATCAGCGTCCCGCACCGGCGGGACAGGGCCAGGATGTCCTCCAGGACCTGACTGGGGCCTATATCCTTCTCAAACATGTTGTTGGCCAGCAGGTTGGACACATCCTCCAGCAGCACCACGCTATCCGCCGGAAGGTCCAAGTCATTCAGGGAATAGGGTTCCTCCACAGTGACGAAGCCCAGGTCCGCCCGCTGGCGGCGGTGCTTCTCGATCCGCCGCCGGTTCTCCTCGGTTTGGCACCGCATGGTGGCGATGTAGTACCGGGGCCCATCGGTCTCCCGCACCAAAGATTCCGCGAAGGCGCTCTTCCCGCTGCTGTTGGACCCTGAAATTAGTATCGTTTTTCCCATGTTCATACCTCGGCTTGGACAGCGTCTCGGGAGCGGGCCCTCCGCCCGCTCCCACAGCTTCCCATCATAATACGGCCCGTTTCGTTTGTCAACGCCGCTTCGCCCGTCCCAGAGTTCCGCACAGCTTGAAAAAGCGGCGCTGTCCGCAGACAGCGCCGCTTGAACATAGATGTCAGCCCTCGTAGCCCTCCGGGTGGGTGCTGTGCCAGGTCCAGGCGTCGGAGATGATGGTCTCCAGGTTCCGCTCCGGCTTCCAGCCCAGGACCTCCAGAGCCTTCTTATTGGAGGCGATGAGCACTGAGGGGTCCCCGGCCCGGCGGGGCTCCACCACCGCGGGGATGGCCTTGCCGGTGACCCGGCGGGCAGTCTCGATGATCTCCTTGACGGAGTAGCCCGTGCCGTTGCCCAGGTTGAAGGGGCCGCTCTCCCCGCCCCGGGCCAGGTGCTCCAGGGCCAGCAGGTGGGCGCTGACCAGATCGCGGACGTGGATATAGTCCCGGATGCAGGTGCCGTCGGGGGTAGGATAGTCGTCGCCGAAGATGCCCACGTGGTCCCGCTTGCCCAGGGCCGCCTGGAGCACGATGGGGATCAGGTGGCTCTCCGGGTGGTGGTCCTCCCCGATGCCCACCTCCGTGTTGGCCCCGGCGGCGTTGAAGTACCGCAGGGCGGCATAGTTGATGCCGTAGGCCTGGTGACACCACTTCAGCATCCCCTCAATGGCCAGCTTGCTGCCGCCGTAGGGGTTGGTGGGCTCGGTGCGGTCCGTCTCCTCGATGGGCTGTTTCTCCGGCTCGCCGTAGGTGGCGGCGGTGGAGGAGAAGACGATCTTGTCCACCTTGTGCTTCACCATGGTCTCCAGCATGGACTGGGACCCGGCCACGTTGTTGCCGTAGTACTTCAGGGGGTTGGTCACGCTCTCCCCCACCAGGGAGAAGGCGGCGAAGTTGATGACCCCGTCGATCTGGTGGTCTGTGAACACCTTGTCCAGGAACGCCCGGTCACGAACGTCGCCCACGCACAGCTCCGCCCCCTTCACCGCCTCGCGGTGGCCGGTGCACAGGTTGTCCACCACCACCACGTCGTACCCCTTCTCCACCAGCAGCGCCACCATGTGGCTGCCAATGTAGCCGGCCCCGCCGGCCACCAGGATCGTTTTCATCGCAGGTACCTCCGTTTTTTATTTTGGTATACATCCTTTTCTTGTAAGAAAAGGATCAAAAGAACTTTTGCGCGAAACTTTGTTTCGCGTAGGGGTCAACCCGGGAACAAATAGGAAATAACGAAGAGCATAATCAGGCTGATGGAGGCGCCGATGCCGTAAGGGATCGTACGCTTCCCGTCCTTGACCGCGTCCCGGATGGCGTAGATCAGGAAAAATACGAAGGCGAAGGGGGCAGCCAGACATAGCAGTATCAACAACAGTATCAAAAAAAACATATGCGCTCCCTCCCCCTTATTTATCCTGCCCAACCCTCTCCACAAACCGCAGGAAGGCGGCCTGGCCGGCCTCGTTCCGCTTGTAGACCCCGGCGTGCTCCAGGACCTGGGCGAAGACCTTGCCCACCTCGTCCCGGAGGATCTGGTCCACGTTCTCCGGGGTGAAGGTGTACTTCTCCCTCAGCTCCTCCGCCCAGGGGGCGTGCTTCGCAAGCTCCGGGTCCGCCGCCACGTCCCCGCCGGAGACCAGCAGCTCTCCCAGCCGCGCCAGCTCCCCCTTCAGCCGGGCGGGCAGCACCGCCAGCCCCATGACCTCGATGAGGCCGATGTTCTCCTTCTTGATGTGGTGGAGCTCCGCGTGGGGGTGGAACAGACCCATGGGGTGCTCCGGGGTGGTTAAATTGTTCCGCAGCACCAGGTCCAGCTCGAACTTCCCCTCCCGCCGCCGGGCGATGGGGGTGATGGTGTTGTGGGGCTCCCCGTCGGTCTCGGCGTAGATGGAGACGGCGGGGTCGCTGTATCCCCGCCAGGCGGCGAGGATCTTGTCCGCCAGCTCCACCAGCCGCTCGTCGTCCTCGCACCGCAGCCGCAGCACGGACATGGGCCAGCGGACGATCCCCGCCTCCACATCCTCGAAGCCCGGGAAGGTCACCGCCCGTTCCACCGGGGCCCGCTCCATGGCGAAGGTGTACCGGCCCCCCTGGAAGTGATCGTGGCTGAGGATGGAACCGCCCACGATGGGCAGGTCCGCATTGGAGCCAACAAAGTAGTGGGGGAAGAGCTTCACGAAGTCCAGGAGCTTCCGGAAGGTGGCCCGCTCGATCTTCATGGGGGTGTGCTGGCCGTTGAAGACGATGCAGTGCTCATTGTAGTAGACGTAGGGGCTGTACTGGAAGAACCAGTCCTTGCCGTCGATGGTCACGGGGATCACCCGGTGGTTCTGCCGGGCGGGATGGTCCACCCGTCCTGCGTAGCCCTCGTTCTCCCGGCAGAGCTGACACTTGGGGTACCCGCTCTGGGGGGCGGCCTTGGCAGCGGCAATGGCCTTGGGGTCCTTCTCCGGCTTGGACAGGTTGATGGTGATGTCCAGGTCCCCGTACGCCGTCGCCGTCACCCACTTCATGTCCTTGGCGATGCGGTAGCGGCGGATGTAGTCCGCGTCCTGGCACAAGCCGTAGAACCAGTCCGTGGCCTCTTCCGGGGAGCGGTCATATTTTTCCCGGAAGGCGGCGATGACCTGGCTGGGCCGGGGAGTCAGCTCCCCCATGAGCTTGGTGTCCAGCAGGTCCCGGCTGACCACGCCCCCGGGGATGACCCCACGGGCCTCCGCGTCGTCCAGCAGGGGGGCCAGAATGTCCTCCAGGGGCAGGTCCTCCCCTGCCGCCTCCTCCGGGCCGATGGCGCTCAGCTCCAGGGCCTGGAGCAGACGGTTCACCGCCCAGGGCTTGTCTTCCTTTTCTATCAGTCCCTTTTTTACCCCGTAGTTTGCCAGGGCGTAGATGTACTGGTCGATCATATTGCTTTCCCCCCAACGGATGGTATTTTTCTTTTCACGTAACTGGGGTTTCATACCCCAAAGCTGGTTCTCCTACGAGGCTTTCTACCCATTCTGGGCACTTAGCCCCACGCCCCGATTTTTCGGGGGCTCCGCCCCCGTACCCCGGGTTACTTTTCTCTCGTGAGAAAAGTAACCAAAAGCACGTTCAAGGGGGGAGGGTGTTCCGATTCCCCCTCCCCCCTTAAAAATCCTCCCACCCGCAACGGCTTTTCAAGGGGGCTCCGCCCCCTCGCCAAAGGGGCTACCCCCCTGCTCCCTGGGAGTGCCTTGCGTTAGGCAGAACAACTGGAGGATATGCGGGGGATTCCAAAGGGGGGCGGGCGCCCCCCTTTGTGTCGTCGCGGATGAGGGGGTCACGGGGGAGAAACCCCATCGAAAGGGTTTCTCCCTCCGTGCGGTTTTTTGGTTACTTTTTGCACGAGCAAAAAGTAACCCGGGGCCGGGCCGGGGAGGCCTGGGAGTCATCGAATAGAATAGCAGTGATTTGGGTGAAGCTAAGGTATCAGGCCAACCTGACCCCTCCTACAGGCCGAATACTGAGCACATGGCACGCGCCGGTGCCCAGCACCCGGTCCATCTCGGACCGGAAACGCTCCAACAGGTCAAAGGGCACGAACGCCTGGATGGTACCGGCGAAGCCCCCGCCGTGGACCCGGCAGGCCCCTCGGCCGTCCAGCAGCTTCTCCGCCAGGGCCAGGGCCAGGGCTACCTCCTGGTGCCGGGTGTAACCCGCGGGGATCACGTTCTGGAGGAAGCGCCAGCTGGAGAGGCCGGAATCCCGGACCAGCGCCAGAAAGGCCAGGAAGTCCCCGGAACGCAGGGCCTCCACCTGCCGCTCCACCCGCCGGTTGTCCTCGTAGACGTGGATGGCCCGGAGGACCGCCCGGTCACCGGCCTTGGCCCGGACCTCGGGCAGGCGGGCGTAAAAGTCCGCCTCCGGCACCTCCCGGAGGACCTTTTTGCCGAAGCAGGCGCAGACCTCCCCCAGCTCGGCGGTGACGGCGGCGTACTCGTCCGTCAGGTCCGCGTGGTCCGCGCCGCTGTCGATGATGCACAGGGCATAGCCCGTGGCGGCGAAGTCGAAGTCCACCCGCTCCACCACCGGGACGGCGTTGTCCTTGAAGTCCACGGTGACCATGGCTCCCACAGAGGAGGCCATCTGGTCCAGCAGGCCGCTGGGCTTGCCGAAGTAGACGTTCTCCGCGTACTGCCCCGCCTGGGCCAGCTCCACGGGGGTGAAGCGGCTGTCGCAGAACAGGTCGTTGATGATGTTGGCCACCAGCACCTCGAAGGCGGCGCTGGAGCTCAGGCCGCTGCCCTTGAGGACGTTGGAGGTTGTGTAGGCGTCAAAGCCCTCCACCCGGCACCCCCGCTGGCTGAACCATGCCGCCAGACCCCGGAGGATGGACACGGACCGGTTGCGCTCCTCCTCATGGACCGACAGGTCGCTCAGGTCCACCATGTCCATGGGGAAGCCCTCGCTCTGGATGCGGATGGTTCCGCCGCCGCTGGGCTTCACGGCGGCGATGACGTCCAGGTCCACACTGCCGGCCAGGACCCTGCCGTGCTGGTGGTCGGTGTGGTTGCCGCCGATCTCCGTGCGGCCCGGGGCGGAGAACAGGGCGCAGCGCTCCGCCTTGCCAAAGGTCTCCTCCAGGCCGCGGACCAGCCCCCGGTACCGCTCCAGCTGCCGCGGAGCCTTCTCCCGGCCGTAAAGCTTCTCCAGAGGGGCGAGCAATTTTTCAAAATCAGTCACAGGAGCAAACGTGTATCCCATAAGCAGCCTCCCAAGCTATCCACAGATCACCAGGATTTTTCTGTCTCTTTTCATGTTCTATTATAGGGGCCTGTCTCCCCCCAATAACATGGATTTTTTTGTCATTCTAAAGTAATTTTTGGTCAACCCCTCCCCCACGGCTTCACCCCCGCCGCGCTTCAGTGCACGGCGGGGGTGATGGGGCGGGATAAAATCTTAGCTCTTCCCCCGGACAGAGTTGGCAAACTGCCGCGGAGAGAGGCCCTTGACCTCCTTGAAGGCCCGGGAAAAATAGAAGGGGTCCTCAAATCCCACGGAATTGGAGATTTCCTGAATGGAACAATTCGTCGTCGCCAGCAGGACACAGGCCCGCTCGATGCGGTACTCCAGCAGAAACCTCTTGGGGGACATCTGAAATCGCTTGATAAAGCGGCGGTACAGGCTGCTGTGGCTGACAGAGGCATAAGCCGCCAAGCCCTCCACCGTAATGGGCTCCTCGTAGTGGGTGATGATGTAATCCGCCGCCAGCTGGGCGCAGTCCCGGTCCTCCCGGCCGCTGTCCCCCTCCCGCTGGGCTGTCCGGATCAGGAAGGCAAGGAGGTCGTACAGCCGGGCCGTCATGCCCATCTCCTCCCAGGGCGACGTACCGTAGCCCCGGTAGACACTCTCCATCAGGGCCCGGATCTCCCCGCTGTCCCTGCCAAAAAACACAGGCTCCTCGGGGGAAAAATCCGTCTGGGCCACGCAGTCCGCCGCATCCATACCGCCGAAGCCCACCCAAACATACTCCCACGGCTGCTGTGCGTCGGCACAGTAGTGGATGGTCGTGTCGGGATAGATCAGGAAGGTATCGCCGGATTTCAACTCATACCGCTTGTCCCGGCAAATGTACACCCCTTTTCCCCCGATCACATGGTGCAGCAGGAAATGGTTTCGTACACCGGGTCCCCAGCCGTAGCTGGGGGAACACTGCTGACAACCGGTGTTCTGTACATACAGGGACGCCGTTCTGCGCTCAAGTTTCATGGAGTGTTTGTAGATGCTGCTGTTTCGCTCGCTCATTGCCATCACCCCTTCCCGCAGTCATGGCACCCGCGCGCCGGGCCGGCCCGGCGCCTGGTCGCCTCCTTTGTCTCAGTTTCGCTTTGTTTTATTATACTTGACTACCTGGCCATTTGTCTATATTCCCTGTAAATATTGACGAAAAAACACAGGTATCTAACCGAAAAGTCCCGTATCTCGTCATGGCCTTGTGAAAAGCAACAAGAAATCGCTCCATCTGCCGGGAAAAGTCATATATGTTTTGCGAAAAACTTCCGTTGACTTTTATGTTTTACCATATTATTATGATAAAGTACGAAAGTAATTAGGAGGCAGGCAATATGGATCTGTTTCAAGGCGAGGGGGCGGCCCTGCTGATACAGGCGCTCCTATCCCTGCGGGATGAGGCGGAGTGCAGGGCCTTTTTGGAGGACCTGATGACCAGCCGGGAGATTCAGGACTGCGGCCAGCGGCTGCTGGTGGCCCAGCTTCTGCGGGAGAACATGGTCTACAGCCGCATCGCCCAGGCCACCGGCGCCAGCAGCGCCACCATCAGCCGGGTCAACCGGTGCTACACCTACGGCACCGGCGGGTACCGCACGGTACTGGACCGCCTGGCCGGGGAAACGGAGGATGGCCCGGAGGAGGGGACCTGATGAGCGAAATCTCCATTTTGCGGCGGGATGAGCGGGCCGGATACCAGCTGCGGGAGCTGTACCGCCGCCACGGCTACACCCTCTACCGCATGAGCAAGTTTGAGGAATACGACCTGTACGTGCGGAACAAGAGCTTTTTGGTCAGCGAGCACATCCTGACCTTCACCGACACCGACGGGCGGCTCATGGCCCTAAAGCCGGATGTAACGCTGTCCATCGTGAAAAACAGCCCGGATGCGCCGGGGGCCACGCAAAAGGTCTGCTACAACGAAACCGTTTACCGCACCTCCCCCGCCGCCGCGGGATACCGGGAGATCATGCAGGCAGGTCTGGAGTGCATCGGGGACTTGGACGCCTACACCGCAGGCGAGGTCCTGGCCCTGGCCGATGAGAGCCTGGCCCTCATCAGCGGCGACCATCTGCTGGATATCAGCCACATGGGCGTGGCCGCCGGGCTGCTGGAGGGCATTCCCGAGGAAATTGCCCACGCCCTTCTGGAGGAGCTGGGGCGGAAGAACGCCGCCGCCATCCGGGATATCTGCGCCCGGCGGGGCCTTCCCCGGGAGACAGCGGACCGGCTGGAAACCCTGGCCCTGCTCTATGGGCCCCCTGAGGAGGTACTGCCCCGGCTGGCGGGCCTGGTCCAAGGCCAGACCGCGGAGGCGGCGGTCCGGGAGCTGGAGGACCTCTGCGGCCTCATGGCCGCCATGGGCCGGGCTTCCCATCTCCGGTTGGATTTTTCCATCGTCAACGACATGCGCTATTACAGCGGCCTGATCTTCCGGGGGTACCTGCCGGGGCTGGCCAGCGGCGTGCTCTCCGGCGGGCGGTACGACAACCTGCTCCACCGGATGGGCCGCCGGGGCGGGGCCATGGGCTTCGCCGTGTACCTGGACCAGCTGGAGCGGCTGGAAACGGAGGAGCCATCCTACGATGTGGACACCCTGCTGCTCTATGGGCCGGAGGACAGTCCTTCCACCGTGGCGGAGCGGGCAGCGGCCATCCTGGCCCAGGGCCGAAGCGTCCGGGCGGAGCGGCACATCCCCCAGGGGGTCCGCTTCCGGACCACGGAGCGGGTATCGGAAGGAGGCGAGCTCTGACATGGACATGGTGAACATCGCCCTGCCCAAGGGCCGGCTGGGAGAGAAGGTCTACAACCTGCTGAAATCCGCGGGCTACCCCTGCCCCGCCATCGAGGCGGAGAGCCGGAAGCTGGTTTTTGAGAACCCGGAGGCCGGGGTCCGGTACTTCTGGGTGAAGCCCTCGGACGTGGCCATCTACGTGGAGCGGGGCGCCGCCGACGTGGGGGTGGCCGGGAAGGACATCCTGCTGGAGTACGGCCCCGACGTCTACGAGCTGGCGGACCTGGGGCTGGGCAGGTGCCGAATGTGCGTGGCCGCGAAAAAGGACTTCCGGGACCGCCGGGACCGGACGCTGCGGGTGGCCACCAAGTTCCCCCATATCGCCGGGCGGTACTACGCCGGCCAGGGCCGGGACATCGACATCATCCACCTCAACGGCTCCATTGAGATCGCCCCCATCCTAGGCCTCAGCGACGTGATCGTGGACATCGTGGAGACAGGCAAGACCCTGCTGGAGAATGATCTGGAGCCCCGGGAGACCATCGTCCCCATCAGCGCCCGGCTCATCGCCAACAAGGTCAGCTATAAGTTCAAGCACCGGCAGATCTCCGCTCTCTGCGGCCGCGTCCAGGAACAGGCGAGCCCGAGACTTCCATAGCAAATATTCATTACATTCATCGCGCCGGGGCCGCCCCGGCGGGAATCGAGGTCCAGCTATGATCCCAATCTATGACTTTGACCAGGTCTCCCCAGAGGAGATCTTTTCCCGGGAGACAGACCGGGCCGACGTGTCCGGCGCCGTGGCCGCTATCATCGCCGACGTGCGGCAAAACGGCGACAGCGCCCTGCTGCGCTACGCCCGGGACTTCGACCACGCGGAGCTCACCGCCGTCGAGGTACCCCGGGAGGCCATGGAGGCCGCCGCCCTGGGCCTGGACAGCGGGCTCCGGGCCGTTATGGAGGAGGCCGCCGCCAACATCCGGGACTTCCACCGCCGCCAGAGGCGGGAGAGCTTCGTGGTCAGCGAGAAGGACGGCGTGATCCTGGGGCAGAAGATCACCCCCATCGAGAAGGTGGGGCTCTACATCCCCGGGGGCACCGCCGCCTACCCCTCCTCCGTCCTCATGAACGCCATTCCCGCCAAGCTGGCCGGGTGCCGGGAGATCGTCATGGTCTCCCCCCCTACCTGCGGCGGCGACGTGAACCCCGTGATCCTGGCGGCGGCATACATCGCCGGGGTGGACCGGGTGTTCCGCTGCGGCGGAGCCCAGGCGGTGGCCGCCCTGGCCTACGGCACGGAGACGGTGCCCAGGGTGGACAAGATCGTGGGCCCCGGCAACGCCTATGTGGCGGAGGCCAAGCGCCAGGTCTTCGGCCAGGTGGCCATCGACATGATCGCCGGGCCCAGCGAGATTCTGGTGGTGGCCGACGGGAAGAGCAACCCGAAGTGGGTGGCCGCCGACCTGCTGAGCCAGGCGGAGCACGACAAAATGGCCAGCGCCGTGCTGGTGACGGACGATATGGCCCTGGCCCGGGCGGTCCAGGCGGAAATTGAGCGCCAGCTTCCGGCCCTGCCCCGGGCGGACATCGCCCGGACCTCCATCGAGGGGAACGGCAAGATCATCGTCACACCGGACCTCCTCCGGGCCCTGGACGTGGCCAACCAGCTGGCACCGGAGCACCTAGAGCTGTGCGTGGACCAGCCCTTCGACTACCTGGCCCGGGTCCGGAACGCCGGGTCCATCTTCCTGGGCCGGAACTGCCCGGAGGCGTTAGGGGACTACCTGGCGGGGCCCAACCACACCCTGCCCACCAGCGGCACCGCCCGGTTCTCCAGCCCTCTCAGCGTGGATGACTTCGTGAAGAAGTCCCAGTTCACCTACTACACAGCCGCCGCCCTGGAGGCAGTCCAGGGTAAAATCGCCGCCTTTGCCCGACAAGAGGGCCTGGAGGCCCATGCCCGCAGCGCCGAGATTCGATTTGAGACGGAAGGAGGGGACGAGAGATGAGCCGATTTCTCAGCCGCCGGTTCGCCGGTCTGGAGGCCTACGTCCCCGGGGAGCAGCCCCAGGACATGGAGTACGTGAAGCTCAACACCAACGAATCTCCCTTCCCCCCCTCCCCGGAGGTGGTGGCGGCGGTGAATGCCTATGAGGTAGGGCGGCTGAACCTGTACCCTGACCCGGCCTGCCGCTCTTTAAAGCGGAAGCTGGCGGACCACTTCGGCCTGGCCCCGGAGAACGTGTTCCTCTCCAATGGCTCCGACGACATCCTGAATTTCTGCTTCATGGCCTTCTGCGACGGGGAGCGGCCTGTGGCCTTCCCCGCCCTCAGCTACGGCTTCTATCCGGTGTACGCCGAGCTCTACGGCCTGGACTGCCTGGCCGTCCCCCTCCGGGAGGGCTTCCGCCTGGACCCGGCGGACTACCGGAACCTGGGCCGCACCATCGTCATCGCCAACCCCAACGCCCCCACCGGCCGGGCCATCTCTGTGGAGGAGATCGCCTCCATCCTGGAGACCAACCGGGACCAGGTGGTGGTCATCGACGAGGCCTACATCGACTTCGGCGGCGACAGCTGCCGCCGGCTCATCCCCCAGTACGACAACCTGCTGGTGTGCCAGACCTTCTCCAAGGCCTGGTCCATGGCCGGGGGCCGGCTGGGCTTCGCCCTGGGGGATCCGGGACTCATCGCGGACCTGGAGAAGATCAAATTCTCCACCAACCCCTACAGCATCAACCGCCTGACCCAGATCGCGGCGGAGGCGGCCTTGGGCAGCGCGAACTACTTCGCTGCCAACTGCCGGGCCGTGGCGGAAACACGGGCCTACACCGTGGCGGAGCTGGAGAAGCTGGGCTTTGAGACCGTGCCCAGCGTGGCCAACTTCATCTTTACCCGCTGCCCCAGGGTCCCCGGCGGGACCCTGTACCGGCGGCTGAAGGAGAAGGGGGTCCTGGTCCGCCACTGGGACAAACCGGACATCGCGGACTACTGCCGGGTCACCATCGGGTCCCGGGGGCAGATGGACGTGTTCCTGGAAAAGGTGCGAGAAATTCTGGAGGAGGAGAGCAGCCATGCGTAGTGCGGAGATCCGGCGGAAAACCGCCGAGACGGACATCCAGCTGGCCCTGGACTTAGACGGCACGGGGAAAGGCGACGTCGCCACCGGCTGTGGCTTTTTGGACCACATGCTCACCCTCTTCGCCCGCCACGGCCGGTTCGACCTTACAGCCCGGTGCTGGGGGGACACCTATGTGGACGACCACCACACGGTGGAGGACATCGGCATCTGCCTGGGGGACGCCCTCCGGCAGGCCCTGGGGGACAAGCGGGGGATCGCCCGGTACGGCAGCTGTATCCTGCCCATGGACGAGGCCCTGGTCCTCACTGCCGTGGACCTCTCCGGCCGGGGGCTGCTGTGCTGTGACCTGGACATCCCCACGGAGAAGGTGGGGACCTTTGACACGGAGCTGACAGAGGAGTTCCTCATGGCCCTGGCCCGCCGGGGGGACATGACAGTCCACGTCCGGCAGCTGGCCGGCCGGAACAGCCACCACATCATCGAGGGGACCTTCAAGTCCCTGGCCCGGTCCCTAAGCCAGGCCGTGGCTCTGGACCCCCGGTCCGCCGGGGAGATCCCGTCCACAAAGGGCGTCTTATAATTCGACATGAAAGACTAAAGTCTTTCATGTCGAGTGGGGGGGTATCGCTGCGCTCTGCGCCTCGCGGCCGCAAGCGGCCCCTGCGACGCTCGCTCCGCGCAAAGAGTTTTTCCGACGCCGCAACGTAAGCAAACATGCCGGTGGCATGTTTGTAGCGTAGGCCGCAGCGGCTATGCCGCGAGGAGGGGATCCTGCGGTTGCATTTTCGCGCCGTGCACGGCGCGAACTCTGCGAGGCTTCTCCTTCTAAGTTAAGGAAAGGAGTTTTCCTTTACATGATCGCTATCATCGACTACGGCGTGGGGAACCTGTTCTCCCTGCGCTCCTCCCTCCGGGCCATCGGGGCCCAGGCGGAGGTCACCGGCGACGCCGCTGTTCTGGAGAAGGCGGACAAGCTGATCCTCCCCGGGGTGGGAGCCTTCGCCGACGCCGCCGCCCTCCTGCGGCGGGACGGCCTGGACCGGGTGGTCATCTCCCAGGCCCGGGCGGGGAAGCCCCTGCTGGGCATCTGCCTGGGGATGCAGCTCCTCTTCGACCGGAGCCTGGAGTACGGGAAACACGCCGGTCTCGGCCTGATCCCCGGCACGGTGGAGCCCATCCGGGAGGTGATCCCCGCCGGGTACAAGGTGCCCCACATCGGCTGGAACGCCCTCCACTTCCCCAAGGACAAGCCCGCCTCCCCCCTGTTCCGGTACATCCGGGAGGGGGACTGCGTGTACTTCGTCCACTCCTACTACGGCGCCCACTGCCAGGCGGACACCATCGCCACGGCGGAGTACGGCCCGGAGCTCACCGCCGCTGTGGGCCGGGACAACGTGCTAGGGGTCCAGTTCCACCCGGAGAAAAGCGGCTCGGTGGGGCTGAACATCCTCCGGGCCTTCTGCGAGGGGGTGGGGACATGCTGATCTTCCCCGCCATCGACCTGAAGGACGGGGCCGTGGTGCGGCTGTACAAGGGGGACTTCGCCACCGTCCACCAGGTGGCCGACGACCCCCTGGCCACCGCCGGGGCCTTCCTGGCCGCCGGAGCCCGGCACATCCACATGGTGGACCTGGACGGGGCCAAAGACGGCCAGCGGAAAAACGGGGACATCGTCCGTGCTGTTGCCGCCACCGGCCTCCGGGTGGAGCTGGGGGGCGGCATCCGCTCCATGTCGGACCTGGAGGCGGTGTTCGACCTGGGGGTCTGGCGGGCTGTCATCGGCTCCGCCGCCGTCAGTGACCCGGACTTCGTCCGGGAGGCCATCGCCCGCTACGGTCCGGAAAGGGTCGCCGTGGGCATTGACGCCAAGGACGGCCATGTCCGCACCGCCGGCTGGGTGAGGGACGAGGGATTGGACTACCTCCAGTTCGCAAAATCCATGGAATCCATCGGAGTAAAGTATATTATCTTTACAGATATTGACACAGACGGAACCCTCTCCGGCCCGGCTCTGGGGCGGCTGGAGGCTCTGCAAAAGGCAGTAGGCTGCGCCATCACCGCCTCCGGGGGCGTGAGCTCCAACGGGGATCTGCGGCGGCTCCGGGACATGGGGCTCTACGCCGCCATCGTGGGCAAGGCGTGGTACGCCGGGGCCGTGGATCTGGCCCTGGCGGTGGAGGAAGGGGGGGATCAGGCGTGATCACCAAGCGGATCATCCCCTGCCTGGACGTGAAGGACGGCCGGGTGGTAAAGGGTGTCAATTTCTTAGGGCTCAGCGACATCAGCTCCCCGGTGAAGCTGGCGAAGTTCTACAGCGACAACGGCGCTGACGAGCTGGTGTTCTACGACATCACCGCCTCCGCCGAGGGCCGGGCCCTGTTCACCGACATCCTCACGGAGGTGGCCTCAACCATCTTCATCCCCCTGACGGTGGGAGGCGGCATCAACACGGTGGAGGACTTCGACCGGGTACTCAAGTGCGGCGCGGACAAGGTCAGCGTCAACTCCGGGGCCATCCGGGACCCGGACCTCATCACCCGGGCGGCGAAAAAGTACGGGGACCAGTGCGTGGTCCTGTCGGTGGACGCCAAGCGGGTGGACGGGCAGTTCCGGGTCTTCGCCAAGGGAGGCCGGGAGGACACCGGCCTAGAGGCCATAGAGTGGATCAAAGACGGCGTCCGCCGGGGCGCCGGGGAGATCGTCCTCAACAGCATCGACACCGACGGGGTGAAGGGCGGCTTCGACCTGGAGATGCTCGCCGCCGTCTGCGACGCCGTGGACGTGCCGGTCATCGCCTCCGGCGGCGCCGGGTCCATCGACGACTTCAAGGTCCTCTTCCACACTCTGCCCAAGGTGGACGCCGGCCTCGCCGCCTCCATCTTCCACTTCGGTGAGGTTTCGATCCCCGCCCTCAAACACGCCCTCGCTGACGCTGGAATCAACGTGCGATTATAACAGTTTACATCCTTTTCTTTTAAAAAAGAAAAGGATGTAAAGAAAATTTTATTCGCGAAACATTCGTTTCGCTTATGTTTTCCGATGGGGCGGCAGGTCCCATTCTACCCTATGATAAGCGAAACGTAGTTTCGCGTAAAAAAGTCTTTTTGATTCTTTTTCTTCAGAAAAAGAATGGATACCGACACAGGAGGCAGTTATGCTGAACACTGACGAGTTAAGATTTGACGAGCGGGGGCTGATCCCGGCCATTGTGGTGGACGCCGCCACGGGGAAGGTGCTGACGCTGGCGTACATGAACCGGGAGAGCCTGGAGGTCACCATGGCGGAGGGGCGGACCTGCTTCTGGTCCCGGTCCCGGCAGGAGCTGTGGCGGAAGGGCGAGACCAGCGGGAACGTCCAGCGCGTGGTGGACATCACCGCCGACTGCGACCAGGACGCCCTGGTGGTCCGGGTGAACAAGGAAGGCCCCGCCTGCCACCTGGGAACGGACTCCTGCTTCAACGACCTGGTCTGGCGGGGGGACGAGCCAGAGCCCTTCGACCTGGAGGGGCTATACAACCTGCTGGTGGGCCGGAAGGCGAGCCTGCCGGAGGGGTCCTACACCACCTACCTCTTCCAGAAGGGCCTGGACAAGATCCTGAAAAAAGTGGGCGAGGAGTCCACGGAGGTCATCATCGCCGGGAAGGCCCGGGACAAGGCCGAGACCATCTACGAGATCGCGGACCTGATGTACCACGTGATGGTGCTGATGGTGGAGCTGGGCATCTCTGTGGAGGAGGTCCGAGGCGAGCTGGCCTCCCGCCACGTCATCGACCACAAGGTCAAGCAAGAGAAGATGACGAAATGACGATACAGAACCTTCACACCCACACGGTGTTCGGCGACGGCAAAAACACGGCGGAGGAGATGGTCCTGGGGGCCATTGCCGCCGGGTGCCAGTCCCTGGGCTTCTCCGAGCACAGCCCCCTCCCCGACGGCCTGGACCCCGAGGGCTGGTCCATGGAGGCGGCGGACATCCCTGCCTACCGTGCCGAGGTCCTGCGGCTCCGGGAACAGTATGCCGGGCGGCTGGAGATATTCCTAGGGCTGGAGCAGGACATGGATTCCCCCGCCCCGGCCTTCCCCACAGACTACCTTATTGGCTCCGTCCACAGCGTCTGGGCGGAAGGTGAGTATTTGTCGGTGGACAACTCCAACGAAAAAACGGAGCGGGCCATCTGTGAGTTCTTCGGCGGCGACCCCTACGCCTACGCGGCGGCCTACTACCGCCGGGTGGCAGAGGTAGCGGAAAAAACGTGTTGTCAAATCGTGGGCCACTTCGATCTGGTGACCAAGTTCAACGAGGGCGGGCGGCTCTTCGACGAGGCGGACCCCCGGTACCTCTCCGCCGCCCGGGAGGCCCTGGACGCCCTGACGGGTCGGGACGTGATCTTCGAGATCAACACCGGGGCCATGTCCCGGGGCTACCGCTCCGCCCCCTACCCCTCCCCCGCCCTACTGGACTTCCTCCGGGAGCGGGGCGGCAGGATCTGTATCACCAGCGACAGCCACAGCGCCTCCACCATCCTCCACGCCTTCCCCCAGGCCAGGGAGCTGGCCAAGAGCCGGGGCTTCCGGGAGGTGTGGGTCCTGACTAAAAGCGGCTTTTGCCCGGAAGCCTTATGATTCTCGAAAAAGGAGCCCTCCAGCCGTTGGCCGGAGGGCTTGCTTTTCCTATGTTGGTTCATCGTTACTGGGCCATGGTCCCCGCGGCCCGGGCGTACTCCCGAATGCCGGAGGCTCCGGCGATGGTCTCTATCTGATCTCCGTGGCGAATCACCAGGGTGGGGGCCTGGAAGACGTGGTACCGGCGGGTGAGGTCCCTGGCCTCCCGGGCATCCACCGCCTGATAGAGAATGCCCGCCTGGTCCAGAGCCGCCTTGGCCCCGGGGCAGTTGGGGCAGGTCTGGGTGGTGAACAGCAGCAGCTCATCCGCGGGGGTCACCGCGGGAATGGCTGCGGATACGGTCTTCTCGCTGTGGGCTGCCGGCTGCTGGTCCGCCGTCCCCTCCCGGTCGCACAGGCGCTTGCCCTCAATGTGGGAGTTGGGGATGTCGTAGAGCTTCCGGTCCTTGAACTCCTGGGCCTTGCCGTTGTTCCAGTTCTGGACGGGCCGGTAGTAGCCGGTAATCCGGCTGTAGACCTCCGCCGGGCCGCCGCAGACGGGGCAGGTAAAGTGCTCCCCGGTGATGTAGCCGTGCTCCGGGCAGATGGAGTAGGTGGGAGAGATGGTGTAGTAGGGCAGCTTGAAGTTCTCCGCGATCTTCCGCACCAGGGCCGCCGCCGCCTGCCAGTCGGGCAGCTTCTCCCCCAGGAAGGCGTGGAACACCGTGCCGGAGGTATAGCGGGTCTGGAGGTCGTCCTGGATGGCCAGGGCGGAGAAGATGTCCTCGGTGTAGCCCACAGGCAGGTGGGAGGAATTGGTGTAGTAGGGGGTGTCCCCGGGCTTGGCGGCGGTGATGATGTCCGGCCAGCGCTCCACGTCGTGCTTGGCCAGGCGGTAGGTGGTGGACTCCGCCGGGGTGGCCTCCAGGTTGTAGAGGTCGCCGTACTGCTCCTGGTAGTCGCTCAGCCGCTCCCGCATGTGGTCCAGCACCTGCTGGGCGAAGACCTGGGTCTCCGGGTGGGTCAGGTCCTTCCGCAGCCACTTGGCGTTGAGGCCCACCTCGTTCATGCCGATGAGGCCGATGGTGGAGAAGTGGTTGTCGAAGGTGCCCAAATACCGCTTGGTGTAGGGGTACAGCCCCGCCTCCATCAGCTTGGTGATCACGTCCCGCTTGATCTTCAGGCTCCGGGCGGACAGGTCCATGATCTTGTCCAGCCGCTGGTAGAAGTCCGCCTCATCGCTGGCCAGGTAGGCGATCCGGGGCAGGTTGATGGTGACAACGCCCACGGAGCCGGTGGACTCGCCGCTGCCGAAGAAGCCGCCGGACTTCTTCCGCAGCTCCCGCAGGTCCAGCCGCAGGCGGCAGCACATGCTCCGCACGTCGGAGGGCTCCATGTCGGAGTTGATGTAGTTGGAGAAGTAGGGGGTGCCGTACTTGGCGGTCATCTCAAAGAGGAGCTTGTTGTTCTCCGTCTCGGACCAGTCGAAGTCACGGGTGATGGAGTAGGTGGGGATGGGGTACTGGAAGCCCCGGCCGTTGGCGTCCCCCTCAATCATGATCTCGATGAAGGCCTTATTGACCATGTCCATCTCTTTTTTGCAGTCCCCGTAGGTAAAGTCCATCTCCTTGCCACCCACGATGGCGGGGAGGTCCGCCAGATCCTTGGGCACCGTCCAGTCCAGGGTAATGTTGGAGAAGGGTGCCTGGGTGCCCCAGCGGCTGGGGGTGTTCACCCCATAGACGAAGCACTGAATGCACTGCTTGACCTCCTTCTGGGTCAGGTTGTCCACCTTCACGAAGGGGGCCAGGTAGGTGTCGAAGGAGGAGAAGGCCTGGGCCCCGGCCCACTCGTTCTGCATGATGCCCAGGAAGTTCACCATCTGGTTGCACAGGGTGCTCAGGTGCTTGGCCGGGGAGGAGGTGATCTTGCCGGGGATGCCGCCAAGGCCCTCCTGGATGAGCTGTTTCAGGCTCCAGCCGGCGCAGTAGCCGGTGAGCATGGACAAATCGTGAATGTGGATGTCGCCGCTCTTGTGGGCCTGGGCGATCTCCTGGTCGTAGATCTCGCTGAGCCAGTAGTTGGCGGTGATGGCGCCGGAGTTGGACAGAATCAGGCCGCCCACGGAGTAGGTGACGGTGGAGTTCTCCTTCACCCGCCAGTCGTTGATGTGGAGGTAATTGTCCACCAGCTCCTTGTAGTCCAGCACGGTAGAGTTCAAATTGCGGATCTTCTCCCGCTGCTTGCGGTAGAGGATGTAGGCCTTGGCCACCTCCTCGTACCCAGCCTTGCCCAGGACGCTCTCCACGCTGTCCTGGATCTCCTCCACAGTGATCCGGTCCTCCCGGATCTTCCCCTGGTAGTCCGCCGTCACCCGCAGGGCCAGCAGATCAATGATCTCCTGGTTGTAGGGGGTCTTAGTGGCCTCAAAGGCCTTGGTGATGGCCGTGCTGATCTTTCCCAGCTGGAAGTCCGCGACCTTTCCATCCCGTTTTACGACTTGATACATCTGGCGCTCCCGCTTTCTCTCATAGTATAGTATGGTAGGGCATACATCCCATCTTATCCACAGTATAGCCGGAGCGTCCGGCGCCGTCAAGCCTTAAAAGCACTAGATATTGTATATCCATTTTGTTAAAAACAGAGAATTTCACAAGATGTTGAAAAAACTGGAGAAAAAGGCTGACGCCTTTTTCTCCAAATATCATCAAAGTCCCCGGAGGGCCACCGACTGGAAGAAGGGCCGGGCCGCCTGGAGGAACCCCTCCATCTCCTCCGGGGTGAAGGGGGCGCAGCCCCCGCCCACCAGGTCCCCGGAGTCCACGAAGGCCTGGAGGTAGTACCGTCGGGCCCCCCGGAGCCACCGGCCGATGGTCTCCATGTCCCCGACCTCGTGGAAGGGGCGGACCAGGGTGGTGCGAAACTCATAGTCCGCCGGACCCTCCATCAGGAGCCGGGCGCTGCGCTCCACCGGCGCGGTATCGAACCCCGGGACGCCCACGGTCCAGGGGTACTTCTCCAGGCTGTTCTTGATGTCCATGGCCACGTAGTCCGCCAGCCGGCGGTCCAGGATGTCCGCCAGGGCGTCGGGGTGGCAGCCGTTGGTGTCCAGCTTCACGGCAAAGCCCATGGCCTTCACCTCCGCCAAAAAGTCCGCGGCGTCCGGCTGGAGCAGGGGCTCCCCGCCGGAGAGGACCATCCCGTCCAGCAGCCCCCGGCGGCTGGCCAGGAAGTCCAGCACCGCCCCGGCGGCCGGCTCCTCCGTCCCCCGGCCGGGGAGCACCAGGGAGGCGTTGTGGCAGAAGGGGCAGCGGAGGTCGCAGCCGCCGGTGAACACCGTGGCCGCCACCTTGCCGGGGAAGTCCACCAGGGAGAGCTTTTGCAGTCCTAAGATACGCACGGCTTATCCTCCTCAGTAGGAGCTGATGGCCATGGCGGGGTCGTCCTCCCCCTTCTCCACGGCCCGAATTTCCATATAATACTGGAGGTCGTCGCTGACCCGAACCAGGACCCGGTCCCCCACCTTCTTCCCCAGCAGGGCGCGGCCCACCGGGGACTCCTTGCTGATGAGGCCCTTGCCGGTGTCCTGGCGGAGGGTGGTGACGATGCGGAAGGTCATCTCCCGGCCCAGCTTCTCATTGTAGACCGTCACCTGGTCGAAGAGGCCCACCACCCCCTCCCCCCTGCTCTGGGGGGCGATGACCTTGGCGGTGCGGATCATCCGCTCCAGATAGCGGATGCGGCTCTCGTTGCGGTTCTTCTCCTGCTTGGCCACCTTGTACTCGTAGTTCTCGCTGAGGTCCCCGAAGGCCCGGGCGGCCTGCACGTCCTCGATGAGCTTGGGCCGCAGCACCCGCACCCGGTGGTCGATCTCCTCCCGCATCTTCTGAATGTCGATCTCCGTCAGCTCGTCATACATGTCCGACGCCTCCTCTGTCGCGCTCTAAATAAATAGTATATCACGGCTGGGATGAAAAAGGAATAGCTCTGCGGAAAATACACAGGTCAACGCTCTATTTTTGTAAGATATGAAGAAACTATGAATTATCAACAATACCGCTTGACATTTCTAGAAATTTATAGTATATTTTAACCATCCAAACAAGGAGGTACGGTCCAATGTACACGTAAGCCTGATCCGCGTGACAGTCTTACTACCACAGCGGATCAACAATCTCTCCCCTGGCAATGATCCTTTTCTCAAACGAGAGCAGCCATGGATCACAGGATCCAATCAAGAGCTGGTCCCCATCTCCCTTAAGATCCGCCCTAACGCCCGCAAAACGACAACGAATGTCCCACCGGCGTGAACCGGCCCGGCTGATCCACAAGAGTGAAGAAATTTACTTCCGCCCCCTCTCCAAAGGTTGAGGGATACGGCAGTGGAGTTTTTCCAGTGGCAGCGGTGCTCTGAAGAAGAGAAGGACGAATGTGTGAAAGATCACGTCTCGGCGTTTTGCAAAACGGGAAAGCTTGGCCAACTTGGCCGACGGAAAACTACGTCTGGGCAAACGGCATGGACAAACTAGTTTTCTTCAATGAATCAGCAAACGTTCCAGCGAATTTCGGAAACACGGCACTTGAAAAGCCCTGTCCGGGCGAAAGCGAGCGACTTCCCTGTTTCCCTTTTTGCATCGGCAAATCGTTTTGCGTGTGGAAGTTCTAGTCGTATCCAAGCACATGTCTCAGTGATCGGTCAACGTGATTTCTCATGACTTCTGAATTCGCGTGATATTCAGTTTTCAACCGGGCGGTATCTGTAACAGCTTGATATAAAGGGGCCTGACTCCCACTGAGCACTGACAAAGCGTATGGAAAAAGAGATCATCCGCGTGAGGGGACCCACGAAAGGTGGACAAAGCATTTGACAACAGAATATGAGCGATAACCCCACGGTGGTTTCTTGAAACGCATCGTGGGGTTATCGCTTTTTATATGGTGCCCCGCGGGGCACCATACCTCTTTTTTCGTGGGCTCCGCCCCCGGGCCCCGGCCTACTTTTCCCTCGTGGGAAAAGTAGGCAAAAGCACGCACAGGGGAGGGACCCTTTCGATGGGGTCCCTCCCCTGTGGACCCCTCCCCCACGACGACACAAAGGGGGGCGCCCGCCCCCCTTTGGATACCCCCGCCAGACCTATACTTGCCCTATTCTTCTTTGGGTACTCCCGAGGGTATACGCCGCCAGATTTTATCAAAATCCCAGTCGACTTTTTCCGCGCTGGGATCATCCCTCGTCTCCACATACTGGAGATACCGCCGCAGGATTTGTCTGATATATGCCGACCTGCTCCGTCTCACCTCTGTTGCCAAATCTTTTATTTTCTCGTTCATCTCTTCCGGTAACAGAACATTGACAGGGACCTTCTTTCTTCCCATATCATCACCTCCAAGCTGTATTATACAGGAAATGGGCGGCAATGTTGTTCTGAGGTCCGAACACAGGGGATACAGGAGCAGAATTCATCAAATACACGGGGGTTTCCAAAGGGGGCAAGCCCCCTTTGTGTCGTCGCGGGGGTGGGATTCATAAGGGAGGGACCCCATCGAAAGGGTCCCTCCCTTGTGCGCCCTTTTGGTGACTTTTCCGGCGAGGGAAAAGTCACCCGGGTCCGGGCCGGGAAGGCCCGGGAGGTTCCGAATCGAATGGCACCGATTCGGGAGAAGAAATGTTTCTCCCCCACCCACCCGGCGATGGGCGAATCAGTCCTGCATCGGCCAGATGCGCTGGCCCAGCGCATCTGACCTGGAGCCCCCGAAAAAAGGAGCGGGGGCCTTACGGGCCCCCGCAAATAAATATCATACCTCTCCGAAGAACTTGGCATGTACCGCCCGGACGGCGGCAACGGCGTCCTCCTCGTCGATGAGGACGGACACGCGGATCTCACTGGTGTTGATCATCTGGATATTGATATTGGCGTCGTAGAGGGCCTCAAACATCTTGGCGGCCACGCCGGGGGTGGTCATCATCCCCGCCCCCACGATGGACACCTTGGCGATCTTATCCTCCACAGTGATGTGGTCGAAGCCCAGCGTCTCCTTCTGCTCCTCCAGCAGGCGGACGGCGTCCTCCACGTCGGCCCGGGGCAGGGTGAAGCTGATATCCTTGCTCTCCTCCCGGCCGATAGACTGGATGATGGCGTCCACATTGATATTGCCCTTGCCCAGCAGGGAGAACACCCGGAAGGCCACACCGGGGCTGTGGGCCAGGCCCACCAAAGCGATCCGGGCAATGCTGGTATCCTTCGCCACACCGGCAATGTTTGTCTTTTCCATTTTGGCAACCTCCTTGACTTTCGTGCCCGGCTTGCGCTCCAGGCTGGACAGGACTTCCAAATTCACTTGATACTTCTTGGCCAGCTCCACACTGCGGTTGTGGAGGACCTGAGCCCCCTGGCTGGCCAGCTCCAGCATCTCGTCGTAGGTGATCTCTTGCAGCTTCCGGGCGTCGGGAACCAGCCGGGGATCGGTGGTGTACACGCCGTCCACGTCGGTGTAGATCTGGCACAGGTCCGCATGGAAAGCGGCGGCCAGAGCCACGGCGCTGGTGTCCGAGCCCCCCCGGCCCAGGGTGGTCACATCGCCGAAGCGGTTGACTCCCTGGAACCCCGCCACCAGGACGATCTTGTTCTTATCCAGCTCCTGCCGGACCCGCTCCTGGTCGATGGTCTTGATCCGGGCGCTGCCGTAGGCGCTGCTGGTGTGGATGCCCACCTGCCAGCCCGTCAGGCTGACCACCGGCAGGCCCATGCCATCCAGGGCCATGGCGCACAGAGCGATGGAAATCTGCTCCCCGGTGCTCAGGAGCATATCCATCTCCCGCTTGGAGGCCCGGGGATTGATCTCCCTGGCCTTCTCGATGAGGTCGTCGGTGGTGTCCCCCTGAGCGGAGAGGACCACCAGCACCTGGTTCCCCGCCCGGTAAGTATCGGCAATGATCCCGGCCACGTTGCGGATGCGCTGAGCATCCCGGACGGAGCTGCCGCCGAATTTCTGTACGATGAGTTTCATGTGGGTTCTCCCCTTCTCTGGAATATAGTGCCTGACACTCTAGTATAGTGCCGGCCGGCCGGTTTGGTTATCGCAGAACAGGCAGCATGACCTGGGCGGCAAACCGCTGGACCAGCGCCTTGGCCTCCCGGTGGGACACCGGGCCCACGATCACAGCGCCGTCGGACAGGATCTGGCTCCCTGGAGGCGGCGTGAAGTCCCCCCGCAGGTACCAGTACAGAGGCAGCTCCGTGTCGAAGTCCACCAACGCCGCGTCCCTGTCCCAACCCAGCTTTCTGGGGCTTCCCCGGTGTTGGAGGGCGTCGATGATGTCCCCCATCACGGCGGAGGCGGTGGGCAGATCCCCGGCGCCCCGCCCGTAGAACATCACGTCCCCCACGGCGTTGCCCCGGATCATAATGGCGTTGAACACGTCGTCTACCCCGGCCACCGGGCAGGAGAGCGGCACCAGGTGGGGAGCCACATAGGCCGCCAGGCGGCCGTCAGGCAGGGCCAAGGCCCGGCCCAGGAGCTTGATCCGGTAGCCCGCGCCGCTGGCGATGGCCACATCCCGCAGGTCGATGGCGGTGATTCCCTGGGTGTGGACGGCCTCGGGCCGCACCTCCCCGCCCCAGGCCAGGTCGGAGAGGATGCAGATCTTCCGGCAGGCATCCAACCCTTCCACGTCGGCGGCGGGGTTTTGTTCGGCGTAGCCCTTGGCCTGGGCTTCCTTCAGAGCCTCGTCAAAGCTGACGCCGTCCTGTACCATCCTGGTAAGGATGTAGTTGGTGGTGCCGTTGAGGATGCCCACGATCTCCTGGACCCTGTTCCCTGATAGGCACTGGCTCAGAGGCCGCAGCACCGGGATGCCGCCCCCCACGCTGGCCTCGAAGAGATAGCTGACGTTCTTCTCCCGGGCGATGGCCAGCAGCTCCCGGCCATGGGCGGCCACCAGCTCCTTATTGGAGGTGACCACATGCTTTCCCGCCAGCAGGGCGCGGCGGGTAAACTCCAGTGCGGCCTTGGCTCCGCCAATGGCCTCCACCACCAGCTCCAGCTCCGGGTCGTTCTCCAGGATGGAAAAATCCTTTACCGCTTTATCCGCATAGGGCGTTTCGGATAAATCCCGCAGGTCCAGAATATATTGTAAGCTGAGGGGCTCGCCCAGCTTTTCCGCGATGGCGCCGCCGTTGAGGCGGAGGACCTCCGCCACGCCGCCGCCCACCGTTCCAAACCCCATGATCGCAAACTTCGCCATAGCTTTTCTCCTCTCTTCCCCGGCCCAACTGTCATCCGGCCAGGATCTCGAACTTGACCACGCCCTCCACAGTGGAGGCAGTGGTGATCAGCTCCTCCAAGGACTGGTCCATATCGGAGGTCTCCGCCGAGATGGTCACCGCCGCGCAGCCGTTGGTGGGAATGGATTGGTTGATGGTCAGTATATTCGCCCCGCTCCCGGCAAAAATAGACAGGACGTTGCTGAGTACGCCGGGGTTGTCTTTGAGCATGGCGTAAAAGGTGATGATATGCCCCACCTTCATGTCGTTGAAGGGCTGCACCGCGTCCTTGTACTTGTAGAAAGCGCTGCGGCTGATCCCCACCTGCCGGGTGGCAGCGCCCACGGTGTCCGCCTCCCCGGTCTGGAGCATCCGCTTGGCCTCCGCCACTCGAATGAAGATCTCCGGCAGGGCGTCGGCGGCAACGATATAAAACTTGGTTTTGGTCCCCACACCTGTACACCTCCTGTGGTCATATGTCCTTGAACTGGTGATAGTGTACCACATTCGACCGAGGGATACAACTACCAAAGCCGCGGCGATATGCACAAAAATTTCCGCCGGCATCCATGAAACGAGGTGCAGTTTATCCATATGTCGGAGCTAAATGTCTTTTTGCAGAGGACAATCACCACTCTCCTGTGGCTGGCTGGCGCCTACATCTTTTTCCGCTGGCTGCTGGTCCCCCTTCTTCCCTTTCTGCTGGCCCTGGGGCTCAGCGCCATGCTGGAGCCTCTGGTCCAGCGGCTAAGCCGCAGACTTGGGGAGCGGCGCCGAACCGCGGCGGCAATTGTCACCACAGGGGTGCTGGCGGTGCTGGGGGGCGGACTTGCCCTGCTGGTGCTGCGGCTGGTGGTGGAGCTGCGGGCCTGGTCGGAGCGGCTGCCGGAGGCTTTTCCCGCCCTGTGGAACAGCGCCCTGGACCAGGTGGAGCGGTGGTACATCTCCTCTCCGCCTTTTCTCCGCTCCGCCCTGGACAATCTGGCCCTCCATCTGACGGAGGAGGGGCCGTCCTTGGCCGGAACCGTGGGAAACTGGCTCATGGGCGCTGCCTCCCGCCTTCTTGCCGCCCTTCCCGACGCGGGACTGTTCCTGGTGACCACGGTCCTGGCAGTGTACTTCACCAGCCTGAGCTATCCGGCCATCCTGGCCTTTCTCAAGCGGCAGCTCCCACAGCGGTGGCAAAGCCGGTGCCGGGCCGCCGCGCGCTGCTGCCGCACGGCCATGCTCCAGTGGCTGCGCTCGGAGCTGACCCTTATTGCCGTGACCTTCCTCCTTTTGCTGATCGGCTTTTTCTGGATGGGCCTGGACTTCGCCCTGCTGGCGGCTACCTTCACCGCCCTGGTAGACGCCCTGCCGGTGCTGGGGGTGGGGACCGTGCTGGTTCCCTGGGCCCTGGGTTGTCTGCTGCTGGGCCAGCCGGGACAGGCTCTGGCCCTGGCGGCGCTGTACGCCGTGGTCTCTGTGACCCACAGCCTCCTGGAGCCCCGGCTCCTGGCGGGTCAGGGGGATCTGCCCCCCATCAGCGCCCTGCTGGCCATGTACCTGGGTTTTCAGTTTATGGGGGTGGGAGGGATGATCCTCATGCCGGTGGTGCTCCTCCTGCTCAAGCAGCTCCAGGACGCGGGGGTAATCCGGCTGTGGAAGTAATTTTGCTTTTTCTGTGCTGTCACACTATGCTCCCGAATAACTGCCATACTGCTCGATAGCTCTCTTTCAGCGGGCAAAGAAAAAAGACCGGCGCGGCTTTTTCAGCCGCGCCGGTCTCCCTGTGCTTTTCTTTATTCCGCCTTCTCCGTTTGTTCCCCGTCCGGGGCGGGCTCCGCCGCCTGGGCTGGGGTCTCCCCGGCCTCCGAAACAGTCTCAGAAACAGCCTCCGCCGGGGCGGCATTTTCCGCTCCGTCGGGCTCCGCCGAGACAGGTTCCGCAGCCGCCGCCTGGGCAGCCAGGGCCGCCTGCCGGGTGACGAAGAGGTCCTCCTTCCCGTGGGGGTGGCGGCGCTTGCCGATGATCAGCACCACGAAGGCGACGACCACCAGCACCACGCTGAGGGCCTGGGACACCCGGATGGGCTGACCAAACAGGGTCCAGTCAAACAGGTACAGGCTGTCGGTGCGCATCCCCTCGATCCAGGTCCGGCCGATGCCGTACCAGATGAAGTAGAAGCAGGCGTTCTCCCCGTCGAAGGTCCGGGCCTTGGAGATGACGAAGACGATGAGGAGCAGACCGATGAGATTCCACAGGCTCTCGTAGAGGAAGGTGGGATGGACCTCGATGTACTCCGTGGCGGAGGTCCACAGCCGCATCCGCCAGGGCAGGTCGGTCTCCCCGCCGAAGGCCTCGCGGTTGATGAAATTCCCCCAACGCCCTATAGCCTGTCCGATGAGCAGGCCCATGCATCCCAGGTCCGCGAAGGCCCCGAAGGACAGCTTCTTGATCTTGCAGAAGATCATTAGCACGAAAAAGGCCACGATCACCGCCCCGTAGATGGCCAATCCCCCGTCCCAGATCCGCAGCATGGCCATCCAGTCCAGAGTGCCGTCGGCCCGCCGGTACAGGTCCAGATAGAAGATGACGTAGTAGACCCTGGCGCCAATGACGCACAGGGGCAGCTCCCAGATGATCAGGTCGTAGACGTTGTCCTCGGTGAGGCCGTATCGCTTGGCCTGGCGGCAGCAGAACAGCACCGCCAGCAGCAGGCCCGCCACAATGATGATGCCGTACCAGTAGATCCCGTTTCCCCAGTGGATGGCCACCGGGTCCGGGTTGAACTCCCAGTCCCCGAAGAGGCCGGGAAAGCTGATGGGCATATCGCTTCTCGCTTGCATGGTAATTGTCCTCCTTCAGGAGTATGAAATGGTAATGGATTCCGTTTTACTGGCGCTCACAGGGCCAGATGATGGAGAGAGCGGCGTGCTCCTCCGTCAGCTCCTCCCGGAGGAAGGCCTCCACGTCAGCCTTGGTGACGGTCTCGAAAATCTCCGGGAACCGGTAGTAGTCAAAGCCCCGGAAATAGCCCTCCGCCATGCTGACGGCGATGTTCTCAAAGGAGTTGAGGCTGCGGAGCATCTGGCCGTAGCTGGCGCGGCGGATCTGGCAGTAAAAGGCCTCGTCGATGCCCTCCTCCCCCAGCCGCCGGGCCTCGGCGGCGATGCGGTGGAACACGTCCCGGGGGTCCTTGGCGTCGCCCCCTACATAGAGGTAGGCCGCCCCGGGGAGCACGTCGAAATTTCCCCCCAGGCTGCCGTTGATGGCCCCCTCCTCGTAGAGGCTGGTGTAGAGGGGGCTGCTGTCCCCGAAGAGCACGTCGCAGGCCATGTCCCCGATGATGCTCCGGCGCAGCAGATCCTCCCCTGTCTGGACGGGGCGGCACTTCCATCCCCCCAGGAAGGTGGGCATGGAGATCTCCATGGTCATCTCCCGCTCCTGCCCCACGGGGAGCGGAGGTTCTTCCCCGTAGTCCCGCTCGATCACAGGTCTGCTCTCCCCCGGCAGAATCTCAGTGGCCAGGGCGGCCACCTCCGCCGCTTCCACGTCCCCTACGCATACCAGGACCATATTGGCCGGCGTGTAGAATGCCTTGTGGCAGTCGTAAAGGACCTGGGGCGTAATGGCCTTGATGCTCTCCACCGATCCGGCCACAGGGACCCGGACCGGGTGGCTGGCGTAGAGGCACTCCATCAGATTGGCGTAGACCCGCCAGTCCGGCTCGTCCTCGATCATGCGGATCTCCTGGGCGATGATGCCCTGCTCCTTGTCCACGCTCTCCTGGGTGAAGTAGGGCTCGGAGACAAAGGAGAGGAGGATGCGGAGGCTCTCATAGAACTTCTCGGTACACTCGAAGTAGTAGCCGGTGATGGCGTTGGAGGTGAAGGCGTTGTCCACGGCCCCGTTTTTCGCCAGCTCCTGGAGGGCGTTCCCCTCCCGGGTGTCGAACATCTTGTGCTCCAGGTAGTGGGCGATGCCGGCGGGGGTGTCCCGCCAGACCCCGTCCAGGCGGAAGCGCAGGTCCATGCCGCCGTAGCGGGTGGCGAAGAAGGCATACCGCTTGGCGTGGTAGGGCTTGTGGACCACCACGACCTCCAGGCCGTTATGGAGGCGGAGCCGGGTCACCCGCTCCCCCAGCTTTGGATACTCCTGAACGCTCATTCCTCCGCCTCCTTTCCCTTGAGAAAATAGATCGTATCCGGCCGCACCTGCTCCGCCGCCTGGCGGACCCGCTCCGGGGTCACCGCCTCGACGGCGGAGAGCAGGCCGGGGATGGTCTCGTCGCTTCCGGTGGCCATCTGGCCCATGGTGAAGTCCTCCAGCGCCGAGGCGGAGTCCTCCATGGACCGCAGGGCGTTGCGGAGGCTGCTCCTGGCCCCCTCCAGCTCCCAGTCCTCCCACTCCCCCCGGCGCAGGGCCTCCAGCTGGGTCATGATTTCGTCCAGAGCCCGCTGGTAGTTTTTCGTCTCGATTCCGGAGGACACGGTGATGAGCCCCTTCTTCCGGTGATAGCTGCTGCCGGCGTAGTAGCACAGGCTGAGCTTCTCCCGGACGTTGAGGAAGAGCTTGGAGGTGCTTGTGCCGCCGAACATGCTGTTCATGATCATGGTGGCCGCGCCGTCATCGCTCATGGTGCGGAACCCCACCCCAAGCTTCCCCTGGGCCACGTCCATCTCCTCGGTAATGACCCGGGGCTCCGCCGGGGCCTCCCGGCGGACTGTGGGGGCTGGCTCGATCTGCTTCCCCTGCCGGGGCAGGGCGGCGAAGGCCCGTGTGAACAGACCCGCCACCCGCTTCTCCGGGGCGGAGCCGCAGTAGAACAGCTCCAGCCGGGCCCGGGGCAGCAGGGCCTGATAGTGGCTGTTGAGCTTATGCAGGGAGATCCGCTCCACCTCCCGGGCCTCCCCCAGGCGGCTGACGCCATAGGGCTCCCCGGCGCACATCTCGGCGATGAGCCGCCGGGCGGCGTAGGACCGCTTGTCGTTGATCTCGCTGCGGATCAGATCCGCCAGATTCTCCCGCTCGCTGTCCACGTAGTCGCCCCGGAGCCTCCCGTTGCGGGTGGCGGGGCTGAGGAACATCTCCCCCATCAAGTCCGCCAGAGGCTCCAGCAGCCGCTCCCCTGCCGGCAGCAGCCGGTCGTCCACGCAGGAGGCCACAAAGCCGAAGGTCTGGTTCTCTCCCTTCTTCCGCACGCTGGGCTCCAGCCGTGCCCCGTAGAGCAGGTCCAGCTCCCGGGCGATGGCCGCCATATCCGGGCAGCGGAGGGTCCCCCGGCCCAGAACATTCACCAGCAGGGCGTTGAGCCCCGCGGTCTCTGGGGCCAGAGGGACCACCATCTGGGCGCTGAGAAAGCTGGTTTTGAATTTCTCCGATGGGACGTAGGTCAGGTATACATTGTCCATGAGATTCTGCCGCATCATGTAACAGTCTCTCCTTCTTCTGTCAAATCCTTCATAGTATATACTATCTTCCCCATTTTTTCCATAGGGTGGACCGGAATTTTACGGGCTGTTCACAATTCTTGATCCTGTGGGGGGTACGGGGCTGAAAGCCCCGAAAAAAGGTGTGGGGCCCCGCAGGGCCCCACGTCTATTTTACAAAGAACCGCTTGGCCGCCTGACACACGGCAGCCACCACCAGGCAGGAGACAATGGCCTCCGGGATGCCGGCGGTGAAGGCGGTGGTCAGCACGATACCTCCCACGGCGCTGATATCCGTCTCATAGGCCGCGGCAACCACCTCGGCGCACAGGAGCCACAGAGACCACAGGTAGAACACCGTATTCATGGCGGAACCCAGAAAGCCGGTGATGCCGTAGGAGACCGCGGAGAGCTTTCCATTCAATGCCGGGATCTTTCTCAGCCCCGCTCCCAGCAGGCCGGCCAGCCAGCCCATGAGGACCCGGGACCCCATGCAGACGATGATGTACCGGAAGGCCGCGTAGCTCATGGCCATGGTGGCGAAGGGGTCCGCCCCCGGCATGGTCAGGACCTTTACAATGGCGCTCAGGCCAAAGAAAAACCCCAGGATCAGCCCTGCCTGGGGGCCCATCAGCACCGCCCCCACAATGACGGGCATCTGGATGGTCGTGGCCGAGATAGGCCCGATGGTCAGATAGCCCAGCGGCGTAAAGGCCAGCAGGAAGATGATTGCCACCAGTATCGCCAGACGTGTGATCCGGTGGACTTGCTCGCTTCGGTTCATATTCCATTTTCTCCTTTTGGGGATCTCTCACCCCGCGCTGTCGTCGCCCTCCGGGCGTACGGCGCGCAAATTATGTATAATAGCGGCGTCTGCCGTTATTATCAATTAAGGAAAAGCTCAGCCCCGGCGGCTCCGGTTGGTCTCATAGAGGTACCGCAGACCCTTGAGAGTCAAATCCGGGTCCCGAACCATGGCGCGGCGGCAGTTGGCCGTCACCAGTTCCACAGACCCGCCGGTGGCGACCACCTTCGCTCCAGCCATTTTCGGCAGGGCCAGGTAGCGGTCGATGAAGCCGTCCACCATCATGGCGCTGCCCAGCAGCAGCCCCCGGCGGATGGCGTCGGCGCTGTTGCGGCCCAGGCACTCCTCCTCCCCGCCGGTGAGGGACACGGCGGGCAGCAGGGCGGTGGTCTCCTTGAACAAGGATGCGCTCTGCCGCACCCCCGGCAGGATACAGCCCCCCAGGTACGTCCGGTCCCCATCCACCGCGGCGATGGTGGTGACGGTGCCGGCGTCAATGAGGATCAGGGGCGGACCGTACTCCGTCAGGGCAGCCAAAGTGTCCGCCACCAGGTCGCCCCCCAGCTGGGAGGGGTCGTCGATACGGATGCGGAAGCCCGTGCGGATGCCGGGGCCTACCTGGAGGACAGGGACCTCTGTCAGCCGCCCCACGGCGGCCTCCACCAGGGAGGTCAGGCCGGGGACCACCGAGGAGAGGATACACCCGTCGATCTCCCGGCTGTCCAGCCCGCCCAGGGCCAGCTGGGTATGGATGGCGGCGGCATACTCGTCGGCGCTCCGCTCCGCCGCGGCGGACAGCTTCCGGCGCAGCAGCAGCGCCTCCCCCCGGAACACCCCCAGGGAAACGCTGGAGTTGCCGATGTCGATGGCCAGCAGCATACGCGCTCCTCCCCTCTTTGGATCGGGGACAGTATACCATACCGGGCGGCGGGGCGCAACCTCTTTCCGGGGCGGACGGGTCCGTTTTCGCCGTGACTGTGAACGCCGGGCAAGAACCGGTTGCGAAGCCGCCAATGTCATGGTATACTGGTCTCGGTCTACAGGATATTCCGCAGATTGACCGCCTGGGTCTCCGCCAGGTGCTCCAGCTGGCTGACCAGCTGGGCCAGCAGGATGTGGAACTCCTCCTGGTCCGTCTCCCGGCAGGCGGCCTCCGCCCCGGCGAAGAGGCTCTCCGCCTCGTCCAGTTCGTCGTGCTTGAGGATGGTGTGGAAGAAGTTTTGCCGGGCCTCCCAGACTGAGGAAGCTTGGGTCAAGGACTCGGCGGCAGCCTCCCAGTCCTCCTGGAGCCCCGCCTCGCTGGCCCGTTCCAGCAGAGCCACGGTCTCCTCCGTCCGTTGGTCCACGTACCGCCCCGCCCACAGGGAGAAGGTCAGGATCACCGCCAGGAGCGTCAGGGGGACATACAGGGCTTTCATGATGCTTCCTCCTTTGTCACGCACACCACGGTCCCCGCCTCGTCCACCGTCAGCAGGAACACCTGCCGGGGGGAGGTGAGGCGCCGGGCATGGAGCTCCTTGTCCAGCCAGGCCCGGTCCCGGCCGCAGGCGTGCAGGTTCTGATCCATCACGTGGCCGTCGTTGATGAGGAGCACCGGCAGCGTCGTGTCCTCCGCCGCCGCGCCGGCGGCCTCCGCCGTCAATGGCGCCGCCTTGGCGAAAGGCAGCACGGACACCTGTCCGCTGGTCTCCAGGATGGCATATTTGATGTCAGTGAGGTCGCTGTAGCCCTGGCCCCGGAGCTGCTCAAAGAGCTCGTCCACGGTGAGCCGGTTCCGGGCCATGTTGGACTGGATGAGCTTCCCGTCCCGGATGATGATAGCGGGCTTGCCGCAGATCATGGTGCGGAAGCGGATGGATTTCAGGCTGAAGAAGCTCAAGAGCATGGACAGGCACAGCAGCGTCACGATGGGGAACACCCCGTTGACCAGCGGGATGCCGAAGTCCTGCATGGGCACCGCCGCCAGGTCAGAGATGATGAGGGTCAGCACCAGCTCGCTGACCTCCAGCTCCCCGATCTGCCGCTTCCCCATGAGCCGCAGCCCCACCATCAGGATCAGGTATAGGATGATCGTCCGGAAAAACGCCGTGGTCATCGCGTCTCGCCCCCTCTCCCCGTCAGTATTTGCTGCGTTGACCGGGATTATGCCCTCGGGGCTCCGCCCCTGCCCCCGCCAGGGCTCTGCCCTGGACCCGCCCGCTTTTTGTAAAATACCCGCAGGGCACTTAGCGGGGCAAAAACTTTTGTTCGCAAAGCGTACGCTTTGCGAAGGTTATCTTTCTTTTGATCTTGCGTATCATATATTGATGTTATGTGCTGTCGTCAGACAGTTCATATAAATTGCTTCGCAGAGGGAAAGGAGATTTTACAGGAAATATCCTGTCAAAGCGCCAGTGCTGGCCCCTAGGTCCTGTTTGAAAATTGGAAATGTGCCCAACGGCGAGAGATTTTTTCGCCAGACAAGGCGATTTGACGCCGCGATACTTTGTGTATCGCAAGGAAAATCAACGCCGTATGGCGGAAAAAGATCCGCTGTTTGGGCTTGTTTACATGTTTCAGACAGGGCCTACGGCCAGACGACGAGGTGGGGGGAGGATCGAACCTTCGGCGGATGCCCCTCCGTGCCGCTCCGGGCGCGTACACAGCCGGCAAATACGCGGGCGACCGCGGAACAAGGGGGCTGTGACCGGGGAACGGGTGACAAATGGCTGCGAGTTTGTCCTCTTGAGAAAATCAAACAGTGGGAGCGCACACCCATGCCGGCCTTTCCGGCACGGGATGGTGTTCTGCGCTCCCCGAAGCTGAATTTTATCGGAGGATATTTTGATATGTGCGGTATCGTTGGATACGTTGGAAACGAGCAGGCGGCCCCCCTTCTGCTGGAAGGCCTGAGCAAGCTGGAGTACCGGGGCTACGACTCCGCCGGCGTGGCGGTGTATGATCCCTCCACCGGACTCTCCGTCCACAAGGCAAAGGGGCGGCTGGCCGTCCTGGACAAAATGCTGGACGGCGGGAGGTCGGTGCCCGGCCGGGTGGGAGTGGGCCACACCCGCTGGGCCACCCACGGGGCCCCATCGGACGTCAACTCCCACCCCCAGATCAGCCGCAGCGGCCGGATCGCCGTGGTCCACAACGGCATCATCGAGAACTACGCCGAGCTGAAGGACTTTCTCCAGGGCCAGGGGGTACCCTTCACCTCGGAGACGGACACCGAGGTGGTGGCCCAGCTGGTGGAGTACTTCTGCGAGCACGACGGGGTGGGCATTCTGGAGGCGGTGGGCCGGTGCCTGCGCCGCATCGAGGGGGCCTACGCCCTGGGCATCCTCTGCGCCGACGCCCCGGACCAGATCATCGCCGTCCGCAAGGACAGCCCCCTGATCCTGGGCTACGGCGACGGGTGCAGCTTCCTGGCCAGCGACGTCACCGCCCTCATCCGCCACACCCGCCGGGTGGGCTACATGGATGACGGCGAGGTGGCGGTGCTGACGAAGGACGGCATCCAGTGCTACAACCACCTGATGCAGCCTGTGGAGAAGGAGATCTCCTACGTGGACTGGGAGATCGACGCGGCGGAAAAGGGCGGCTACGAGCACTTCATGTTCAAGGAGATCATGGAGCAGCCCCAGGCCATCCGCCGGGCCGTGGGTCCCCGGATCCGGGACGGCGAGGTGTTCTTCGAGGACTTCGCCCTCTCCGACGACTACCTCCGGCAGGTGAAGAAGATCTATATTGTGGCCTGCGGCTCCTCCTACCATGTGGGCATGGTGGGAAAGTACAATTTGGAGCGCATTTTGAGGGTGCCGGTGGAGGTGGCGTTGGCCTCGGAGTTCCGGTACATGGACCCCATCGTGGATGGGTCCACTCTGGTCATTGTCATCAGCCAGTCCGGGGAGACCCTGGACACCATGGCCGCCCTCCGGGAGGCCAAGCGGCTGGGGGCCAAGATTCTCTCCCTGGTGAACGTGGTGGGCTCCTCCATCGCCCGGGAGAGCGATCAGGTCCTCTACACCTGGGCCGGGCCGGAGATCGCCGTGGCCACCACCAAGGGCTACTCTACCCAGCTGGTGGTCCTGGACCTCTTCGGGCTCCACATGGCCCGGGTGCTGGGGACCATAGACGCTGAGACCTGCCGGGCTATTCTGGAGGAGATGCTCCGCCTGCCGGAGAAGATGGAGGCGGTGCTGGAGAACAAGGACGCCATCCAGTACTACGCCAGCCAGTACTTCAACCACAACAGCGTCTTCTTCATTGGCCGCAACGTGGACTACGCCATGGGCCTGGAGGGCTCCCTGAAGCTCAAGGAGATCTCCTACATCCACTCCGAGGCCTACGCCTCCGGGGAGCTGAAGCACGGGACCATCAGCCTCATCGAGGAGGGCACTCTGGTGGTGGCCCTGGGCACCTACGCCCGGCTCTTTGACAAGGCCATGAGCAACATCGTGGAGGTGAAGGCCCGGGGCGGCGACGTGCTGGCCCTCACCACCGAGGACCACGGCCAGGAGATGGCCAAGGTGGCCAACGGCGTCGTCACCATCCCCAACACCCACCCCATGCTCCTGCCCTCCCTGGGCGTGGTGCCCCTCCAGCTCTTCGCCTACTATGTGGCCTTAATGCGGGGCTGTGATATCGATAAACCCCGGAACCTGGCAAAGTCCGTGACGGTGGAGTGAGGACCGGCGCCGCATGATTCTGCGCCGCGCGGCCGCGGGAGGGCTTTGGCAAAGCCATAGCCCCGGCGCAGGGGGCAATTCATTTTCCCCGCGAAAATGAGACCGGCAAAGGGGTCCCCGGCGGCGAGCCGCCGGGGACCGTCAGCCTGGTGCCGGGTGAATGAATTTTCGCCGCAAAATTTACCCATTTTTTTGCGTATTATCATTGACAATTCGACACAAAACAGATATAGTATGCTTGCCTGTTTTTCCGGGGGAAAAGTACTCAGGAAAAGCAGGCAATTTTCTACGCCCAGACGCATTTTCCCGCCGCTCCCGCGGCGGGCGCGCACGGATGCTTTTCAGAAAAGGAATGGGGGAGGATACATGTCCAAAGAGTTGATCCGCCTTGTTGACTGCAGCATGGCGTTCGACGGCGAGCTGGTTCTCGATCACATCAATTTATACTTCAATGACAGTGAATTCCTCACACTGCTCGGACCCAGTGGCTGCGGCAAGACCACGACCTTGCGCATCATTGGCGGCTTCATTACGCCCACTTCTGGCGAAGTGCTGTTCGACGGGGTGAGGATGAATGACGTTCCGCCCCATTTGCGGCAGGTGAACACGGTGTTCCAGCGCTACGCCCTCTTCCCCCACCTGAACGTCTTTGAGAACGTGGCCTTCGGCCTGCGCATCGGCAAGACGGAGACGGTGGAGAAGAACGGCAAGCAGAAGAAGGTCAAGGCGAAGATCCCCGAGGCGGAGATCCGCCAGCGGGTCATGGAGATGCTGGAGGTGGTAAGCCTCAAGGGCTTTGAGAACCGCCGCATCAACGAGCTCTCCGGCGGCCAGCAGCAGCGGGTGGCCATCGCCCGGGCCCTGGTGAACCGGCCCAAGGTCCTGCTGCTGGACGAGCCCCTGGGGGCGCTGGACCTGCGGCTGCGGAAGGACATGCAGAACGAGCTCAAGCGCATCCAGCAGCAGCTGGGCATCACCTTCATCTACGTCACCCACGACCAGGAGGAGGCTCTGGCCATGTCCGACACCATTGTTGTCATGGACCAGGGAAAGATCCAGCAGATCGGCACCCCCACGGACATCTACAACGAGCCGAAAAACGCCTTCGTGGCGGACTTCATCGGGGAGAGCAACATCCTCGACGGCATCATGCACCAGGACTACGTGGTGGAGTTCTTCAACCGGAAGTTCAAATGTCTGGACAAGGGCTTCGCCCCCATGGAGCCGGTGGACGTGGTCATCCGCCCCGAGGACATCGAGATTGTCCCTCCTGAGAAGGGCCAGCTCCGGGGCACCGTCACCTCCGTCACCTTCAAGGGCGTCCACTATGACACCATCGTGGATTTCAAGGGCTTCAAGTGGCTGATCCAGACCACCGACTACCACGAGGTGGGCGAGGTCATCGGCATCGTGCTCAACCCCGACGACATTCACATCATGCACAAGAGCCAGTACTCCGGCATGTTCGGCGACTACAGCTCCTACTCTGAGGAATACGACGAGATGGACGACGTGACCATGCTGGACGAAGAGGAGGACGCCCCCCGGGAGGAAGGCTATGAGGAGTAGGCGCTCCCTCTTCGCCATCCCATACGTGGTCTGGATGGCCCTGTTCGTGGTGGCCCCCATCATCATGGTGGTGATCTACGCCTTCACCACCGCGGACTTCGCGCCCACCGTCTCCAATTTCGTGGGCATGGGCACCTACCTGTCCATCTTCACCCGCTCCTTCCAGCTGGCCATTATCGCCACGGTGATCTGCCTGCTCATCGGCTACCCCATCTCCTACATGATGGCCAAGGAGGGTCCCCGGTTCCAGCGCCTGGCCACGGTCCTCATCATGCTGCCCATGTGGGTCAATTTCCTGCTGCGGACCTACGCCTGGATGTCCATTCTGGAGAACAATGGCCTGCTCAACCAGTTCTTTGACGCCATCGGCCTGTTCGACCTCATCAACGGCATCTTCGGCACCGACATCGAGTATTTCCGCATGATCCGCACCCAGGGGGCTGTGGTGCTGGGCATGGTGTACAACTACCTGCCCTTCATGATCCTCCCCATCTACTCGGTGATCGTCAAGCTGGACAACTCCCTGGTGGAGGCCGCCCGGGACCTGGGGGCCAACTCCGCCACGGTGTTCCGCAAGGTGATCTTCCCCCTGTCCCTGCCGGGCATCCTGTCCGGGGTGACCATGGTGTTCGTCCCCGCGGTGTCCACCTTCGCCATCTCCCGGCTGCTGGGCGGCGGCACCCATATGATGCTGGGCGACCTCATCGAGCAGCAGTTCCTGGGCGGGGCCTACAACCCCCACCTGGGGAGCGCCATCGCCCTGGTGATGATGGTCATCGTCATCATCTGCATGGGCATCATGAATCGCTTCGGTGAGGGCGAGGAACAGGCGGTGTTGCTATGAGGAAGCAGCGCCGGGTGGGCAGCCGGGTCTTTATGACTCTGGTGTTCCTGTTTTTGTACGCCCCCATCCTTCTGATGATCATCTTTTCCTTCAACGCCGGCAACAGCAGCGTGGTGTGGCAGGGCTTCTCCCTGCACTGGTACGAGGAGCTGTTCCGGGACCGGGCCATCATGCAGAGCTTCTACACCACCCTTCTGGTGTCCCTGCTGGCCACGGTCATCGCCACCATTGCCGGCACCTTCGCCTCGGTGGGCTTCTACTCCATGCGGCCTAAGACCCGGAGCGCCCTGCTGACGGTAAACAATATCCCTATGACCAACGCGGATATCGTCACCGGCGTGAGCCTGTGCCTGTTGTTTGTGGCGGTATTCGGCCTTTGGAATGAGTTCGCCGCCAACTACCGCTTTACCCTCAACTGGTTCGGCACACTCTACCGGATCACCCTTCCCAAGCTGTCCCTGGGCTTCGGCACCATGCTCATCGCCCATATTACCTTCAACATCCCCTATGTCATCCTCTCTGTGGGCCCCAAGCTGCGGCAGATGGACCGGAACCTGGTGGACGCGGCCCAGGACCTGGGCTGCACCTGGATGCAGGCCTTCTTCAAGGTGATCCTGCCTGAGATCAAGCCCGGCATCATCTCCGGAGCCCTCATCGCCTTCACCATGAGCGTGGACGACTTCGTCATCTCCTACTTCACCGCCGGCTCCTCGGTGTCCACCCTGGCCATCGAGATCTACGGCATGGCCCGCCGGCGGATCTCCCCGGAGATCAACGCCATCTCCACGCTGCTGTTCGTGGTGGTGATCCTGCTGCTGGCGGCCAACAACATCCGGGAGGCTCGGGCGGAAAAAGCCCTGGCAAAGCGCCGGTATTAAGGTCTTTCGGCCCGACAGGGCCCTGAGATAATCTATTTTAAATCGTGTATTGGAGGAATGATCAATTGAAAAAAATCACTGCCCTGGCGCTCTCCTGTGTGATGGCGCTCACTCTGTTCCTGTCCGGCTGCTCCGTGGAGCGGGTCGACAACACTGGCAATTCCGCCGGAAGCAATACCACCGGCAACTCCAGCGAATCCAGCGGCGGCGACAGCGGCAACGGGAGCCAGCGGGTACTGAACGTATGCAGCTGGGGCGAGTATATCGACGAAAGTCTTATCGAGGAATTCGAGGCGCAGACCGGAATTGAGGTCAACTACCGGACCTCTCCCAGCAACGAGGAGCTCTACTCCACGCTGCAGTCCGGCGGCACCAGCTACGACGTCATCGTCCCCTCTGACTATATGATCTCTCAGCTCATCGAGGAGGATATGCTCCAGCCCCTGGATTACAGCAAAATCCCCAACTTTGAGAAGATCGACGACCGGTTCAAGAACCTGTCCTACGACCCGGAGAACCTGTACACCGTGCCCTACACCTGGGGCACCCTGGGCATCATCTACAACACCACCATGGTGGATGAGCCCATCACCAGCTGGAGCGTCATGTTCGACGACACCGCCGCCGGGAACGTGCTGCTCATCGACAACTCCCGGGACGCCTTCGGCATCGCCCTGTACTATCTGGGCTACTCCGTGAACACCACCGACGAGGCCCAGATCCGGGAGGCCTATGAGCTCATCGCCGACGCCTGGGACCGGGACGTGTACCAGGGCAAGGTGATGGACGAGATCTTCCAGATCATGGAGGGAGGCAACGCCGCCATCGCCACCTACTACGCCGGCGACTACCTGACCATGCTGGAGAACAACGAGGACCTGGCCTACGTCATCCCCGAAGAGGGCTCCAACTGGTTCGTGGACGCCATGTGCATCCTGAAGGACGCGGAGAACGTGGACGAGGCCCACGAGTGGATCAACTTCATGGCCTCCACCGAGGCCAACCTGCGGAACATGGACTACATCTGGTACGCCTCCCCCAACACCGAGGCCCTGGAGATGTACCCGGAGTGGTATGAGGAGCAGTACGGCGAGCCCCTGGACATGGAGCTCTATGAGATCATGGCCGCGCCCCAGGAGGTCCTGGACCGCTGCGAGGCCTACCTGGTGCTGCCCCAGGAGACCCGGGACCTGTACAGCGAGCTGTGGGTGGAGCTGGGCAGCAACTGAGCCCATCTGGAAAACAAATCGAACAACGCAGAACAAACGGGGCGCCGCTATCAAGCGGCGCCCTGTTCTATATCCACGCTCTTTTGATTTATCCACCGGCAGGGCGGAGGCGCAACGGCGCATTGGATTTTGTCCAGTTTACGTCGGTTGTTATCCTGAAGGCTTTCTGGTATGCTCCTTTGTGAGAAACCTCAGCTTTGAAAGGAGACCCATATGTTTCAGCAGCGTGCGAATGGCAAAAAACCACTTCCTCCGGCAGAGGTCAAAGGCCTGATCCTGACCCTTTTATCCGCGGCGGCATTGACCGCGGCCCTGGTTTGCCTGATCTGCGACTACTTTACCTCGGAGGGACTGTCCTGGTCGTGGATCGTCACCGCGTCCCTGGCGGCAGCGTGGCTCCTGGCCCTCCCCTGTCTGACCGCCAGGAAGCAGCTGTTACAGAAAACATTGGTCATGGCCAGCATCCTCCCCTTCCCTCTCCTGGCCCTGCTGGCCTTCCTCCTGGAAACGCCGGTGGTCTTCACCCTGGGCGCCTGCGTCTCCCTCATCGCCATTGCCGGCGCCTGGGCGATCTACGGCATATTTCGCAGGTGCCGGGGCCGCCTGTGGCGGGCGGCTGGCTTTGCCCTTCTGGTCCTGATCCCGGCGGCTATCGCCATCACCCACGCGGTTGCCCAGTTCCTCCCCCTGATTCGCGCAGACCTCGCCTCCGACCTGTTCCACAGCGGGATCACGCTGATCCTTTCCGCTATATGCTTTTGCCTGGATTGTTTGACGCGCCATCCGAGAGGGTCCGAGAACCCATGAAAACAGTTTTCTCCAGGGCCTGATCGTTTCGGAATCCCCTGCCGGACAGGGGGAGCAGAACAGCGCGCAAGGCGGAGCCTTGCGCGCAAAAGTTTTTGCCAAGCTTTTTTCAAAAAGCTTGCGGGTCCAGGGCGGAGCCCTGGCAGGGCCCTGAATCAGAACAGCGTCATCTGGCTGGTATCCGCCATGCCGGCGAAGGCCCCCAGGGCCTTGAGCTGCTCGATGTGGGTCTTGGAGAGCTTGTTGCAGCAGGTTGCGAACTCCTCCACGGAGATGAACTCCTTGCCCTGCCGCTTCTCCACGGTGTCTACGGCGGCGGTCTCCCCCAGGCCCCGGACGGCGGTGAAGGGCGGGATCAGGGCGTCGTCCCCCTTGATGACGAAGCGGGTGGCATCGGATTCGTAGATGCTGATGGGCTCGAACCGGAAGCCACGGAGGTAGAACTCGTAGCAGACCTCCAGCGTCACTGCCAGGTCCTGCTCCACGGCGGCGGCGTCCTTGTTGTTCCAGATCTCCAGGAGCTTGCGCTTCACCGCGTCGAAGCCGGCGCAGCAGTACTCCGCGTCGAAGGCCTTGGCCCGGATGGAGAAGAAGGTGGCGTAGAAGGCCAGGGGTTTATGGACCTTGAACCAGGCGATGCGGAAGGCCATCATCACGTAGGCCACCGCGTGGGCCTTGGGGAAAAGGTAGCCGATTTTTGCCAGGGACTGGATGTACCAGTCGGGGACGTCGTGCTCCCGCATGGCCTCCTCCCAGCCCTCCTCGAAGCCCCCCTTCTTCACCTTGCCCTTCCGCACCGCCTCCATGATCTTGAAGCTCATTTTGGGGTCCAGGCCCATTTGGATGAGATACAGCATGATGTCGTCACGGCAGCCCACTGTCTCCGTGACGGAGGCGGTGCCGCTGAGGATCAGGTCCCGGGCGTTGCCCAGCCACACGTCGGTGCCGTGGGAGAAGCCGGAGAGCCGCACCAGGGTGTTGAAGTCCTTGGGCTGGGTATCCACCAGCATCTGCCGGGTGAACTTGGTGTTGAACTCCGGGATGGCCACGGCCCCGGTGGGGCCCAGGATCTCGTCGTTCTCAAAGCCCAGGGCCTTGCTGCTGGTAAAGAGGCTCAGGGTGTCCGGGTCGTCTAAGGGGATGGCCCGGGCGTTGACGCCGGTGAGGTCCTCCAGCATGCGGACCATGGAGGGGTCATCGTGGCCCAGCATGTCCAGCTTCAGGAGATTGTCCTCCATGCAGTGGTATTCAAAATGGGTGGTGATGATGTCGCTGTCGGCGGCGTCCGCGGGGTGCTGGACGGGGCAGAAGTCCTCCACGTCCATGTCGTCGGGGACCACCACCAGGCCGCCGGGGTGCTGTCCGGTGGTGCGCTTGACCCCCACGCAGCCCAGGGCCAGGCGGCTCTCCTCGGCGTGGCCGGGGTTCAGGCCCCGGGCCTCCAGGTACTTCTTCACGTAGCCGTAGGCGGTCTTCTCCGCCACAGTGCCGATGGTTCCCGCCCGGAACACCTGGGTCTCGCCGAACATCTCGATGGCGTGGCGGTGGGCCCTGGCCTGGTACTCCCCGGAGAAGTTCAGGTCGATGTCCGGCACCTTGCCGCCGCCGAAACCCAGGAAGGTCTCGAAGGGGATGTCGAAGCCGTCCTTCACGTACTTAGTCCCGCACACCGGGCAGTCTTTGTCCGGCATGTCCGCGCCGCAGCCGTAGGAGCCGTCGGTGATGAACTCATTGTGCTTGCACTTGGGGCAGCGGTAGTGGGGCGGCAGGGCGTTGACCTCGGTGATGCCGGACATGTAGGCCACCAGGGAGGAGCCCACGGAGCCACGGGAGCCCACCAGATAGCCGTTCTCCAACGACCGCTGGACCAGCTTCTGGGCGGACATGTACACCACGTCGTACTTGCCCAGGATGCCCCCCAGCTCCACGTTCAGCCGGTCCACGATCAGCTGGGGCGGGTCCTCGCCGTAGAGCTCGTGGACCTTGTCCCAGACCAGGCGGTTTAAGTCCTCCTCGGAGTTCTCCAGCCGGGGCGGGAACAGCTTGCCCTTGGGCAGCAGGTCGAAGGTCTCCACCATGTCGGCGATGGCCCGGGTGTTGGTGACCACCACCTCCATGGCCTTCTCCTCCCCCAGGTAGCTGAACTCCTGGAGCATTTCGTCGGTGGTCTTGAAGTAGATGGGCAGGGGCTGGTCGCAGTCGGGGAACTTCTTGGTATCCAGGAGGATGTGGCGGTAGATCTCGTCCTCCGGGTCCAGGAAGTGGACGTCCCCGGTGGCGCACACCGGCTTGCCCAGCTCCTCCCCCAGGCGGACGATGGTGCGGTTGAAGTTCCGCAGTTCCTCCTCGTCGGCGGCCTTCCCCTCCCGGATCATGAAGGCGTTGTTGCACAGGGGCTGGATCTCCAGGTAGTCATAGAAGCTGGCGATGCGCTTGAGCTCCGCCCAGTCCTTGTACTCCGCCACCGCCTGGAACAGCTCCCCCGCCTCGCAGGCGGAGCCCACAATGATCCCCTCCCGATGGGCCACCAGCTCGCTCTTGGGAATGATGGGAACACGCTTGAAGTACTTCAGGTTGGAGGCGGAGATGAGCTGATAGAGGTTCTTCAGCCCCACCTTGTTCTTGGCGATGAGGATGATGTGCCGGGGACGGCGGTTGGCTTTTCCCCTGCTCCGCAGGTCCGGCATGGCGGCGTTCACCCCCTGAAGGGACCGCACGCCCATCTCCTCCAGCCGCTGGAAGAAGTGGGGCAGGAAGAGGCCGCAGGTGGCGGCGTCGTCGCTGGCCCGGTGGTGCTGAAAGGCGGGGAGCTTCAAGTGCTCCGCCACCACGTCCAGCTTGTACTTCCCCAGCTCCGGCAGCAGGTTCTGCGCCAGGATCAGGGTGTCCACATAGGTGGGGTCGAAGGGCAGTCCCGCCTTCCGGCAGCCCTCCCGGATGAAGCCGATGTCGAACTCCGCGTTGTGGGCCGCCAGGGGGCGGTCCCCCACGAAGTCCAGGAACGCCTTCAGCGCCTCCGCCGGCTGGGGGGCCCCCTGGAGCATGGCGTCGGTGATGCCGGTGAGGGCGATGATCTCCGCCGTCAGGTGCCGCCCCGGGTCCACAAAGGTCTGGAACCGGTCGCAGACCTGGCCGTCCCGGATGACCACGGCGCCGATCTCCGTAATGGCCTCCCGCTTCACCTGGAGGCCGGTGGTCTCGATGTCGAAAGCCACATATTCATCTGCAAAGGAAAAGTCCTTGTCACCATGGACAGCGATGCGGTCGTCCAGGTTGTTGACAAAATAGCCCTCCATGCCGTAGAGGAGCTTGATGTCCCCGGCGGAGTGCCAGGCGTCGGGAAAGCCCTGGACCACACCGTGGTCGGTGATGGCCACCGCCGGGTGGCCCCAGGCCTGGGCCCGCTTGACGATGTTCCCCTCGGGGCCCGCCTTGGGGTTCAGGGGCGAGAGGGCGTCCATGTTGGAGAAGGAGGTGTGGAGGTGGAGCTCCACCCGCTTCACCGGGGCGGTGTCCATCCGCATCTCGTGGGGGTAGGTGGTGATGTTCCTGGGGTCCAGCAGGATGTCACTGCCGTCCCGGTTGAGCTTGATGTAGCCCTGGACCTTCAGCCACATGCCGGGCTTCACGTCCTTCTTCAGCGCCGCCTTCTCCTCCTTCTGCATGTACTTGGTCACCCGCACGGAGGTCTTGAAATCCGTCATGTCGAAGGTCAGGCAGAAGACGCCGGGCCGCCGGGTCTCGTAGAGGTCGGCAAAGAACACCCGGCCCGCCACGATCACATTGCCCATCATGGGGTTCAACCCCTCCATGGGCTGGACCTGGCCCCGGATGGGGCTGCCCATGACCACCTCGCCTTCCCCCTTGGCCTTGCCGCCGGCGGACTGGGCCGGCGCCTCCACCCGCTGGCGGATCTCCACCTTATGCAGGTCGTAGGCCTGGGCCAGAGCGGACTCCACCGCCCCGCGGCCCTCCCCCAGATCCCGCTGGGTCACCAGGTCCATGGTCATCTCCCGGCGCTCCCGCTCCACCTCCACGGCGGTGAGGTACGCCTCCCCCAGGGCCACCCGCTCCTTCCAGGGCAGGGTCAGGGTGGGGAATAATTCAAAAAACGGTATCTTCTGTGCCATCGCTGCTTCTCTCTCCGTAGGGTAACTGTCTGTTTCTCTATCTTTTCTTCCGAATGGGTGCCATTCTAATTGATAGCTTGTGGGGGCTGCGGCCCCCACACCCCCAGGGTCTCAGGGGCTACGCGCCCCCGAACCCCGCGGTTCACTTTTGGACGCCCAAAAGTGAACCGAAAAACCGCCAAAACCAAGGTTTTGGATTCCTTTTTCTATCGGTTTCTATCAGATTTGGGACATCTCTGCGCCGAATTAGGTTTTTGTCAGCTAATCTGCGGTCTGGTGCTCAACGAGACTCCGCCTGCCGGCCTGTTAAAGGGGACATGTTTCTTGAGATGTTTATCGAAACATGGTTCTTGTGACGCAACCACGGGAGTATTCGTAGAAATTAAGGACAGGTCCTTTCTCATGCGGGGAAATCCAAAAGGGGGCGGGCGCCCCCTTTTGTGTCGTTGCGGGTGGGGAATTTTTAAGGGGGAGGGGGAGTCGAAACCCCCTCCCCCTTAAACGGTTTTTTGGTCACTTTTTGTCCGGACAAAAAGTGACCCGGGTCTGGGCCGGGAAGGCCCAGGAACTATCGACGAGAATGGCAGCCATTCGGAAGAAAAATTTTTATAATTTTTCGATCTCCTCCATCAGCGCCTCAATCAACTGCTCCTGGGGGACTTTTCGCAAGATCTCCCCCTTGCGGAAGAGAAGCCCCTCCCCTTTTCCCCCGGCGATGCCCACGTCGGCGGCGGCGGCCTCCCCGGGGCCGTTGACGGCGCAGCCCATGACTGCCACGGTGATGGGTTTTTTGCAGTCCGCCAAGCGGCGCTCCACCTCCTCCGCCAGGGGAATCAGGTCGATGTTGGTCCGGCCGCAGGTGGGACAGGCAATGATGTTGGGCCCCTCCTGGCGCAGTCCCGCCGCCTGGAGGATCTTCTTGGCGGCGTATACCTCCTCCACCGGGTCGGCGGTGAGGGTCACCCGCAGGGTGTCCCCGATCCCTAAGCACAGCAGGCCCCCGATGCCCATGGCGGACTTGACCAGCCCCATGGAGGGGGTCCCCGCCTCGGTGACCCCCAGGTGGAGGGGGTAGTCACACCGCTCCGACAGCAGCCGGTAAGCCGCCATGGTCAGGGGCACAGAGGAGCACTTGACGGAGATGCAGATGTCGTCAAAGTCAAATTTGTTCAGCAGGGCCACATGGCCCATGGCGCTGTCCACCAGGGCCTGGGCGGTGACGCCGCCGTACTTCTGCCGCAGCTCCTTCTCCAGAGAGCCGCCGTTGACCCCGATCCGGATGGGGACATGCCGGGCCCGGCAGGCGTCGGCCACCGCCTTCACCCGGTCCTCTCCCCCGATGTTCCCAGGGTTGAGGCGGATCTTGTCCACCCCCTGGCCGATGGCCTCCAGGGCCAGCCGGTAGTCGAAGTGGATGTCCGCCACCAGAGGAATGTGGATGCGGCTTCTGATGGCCCCCAGAGCCTTAGCCGCCGCCATATCCGGCACCGCCACCCGCACGATCTCGCAGCCCGCCGCCTCCAGGCGGTGGATCTGGTCCACGGTGGCGGAAACATCGCCGGTCTTGGTGGAGCACATGGACTGGATGCTCACCGGCGCGCCGTCCCCCACGGGGACGCCGCCCACCATGATCCGCTTTGTCATAGTCTCTCACCTCCATGGGTGTGAATATCAGGGAGCTCCAGCTCTTCCCGTAACAGGGCATACACCCGGGAATCCAGGATCTCCCCACCCTTGTACACGCTGCGGCGAAGGGTGCCTTCCAGGGTAAAGCCAGCCTTTTCCAGTACCCGGCAGGAGCCGGTATTCCGGGCAAAAGGCTCGGCGTAGATGCGAACGATATCAAAGGCGCGGAACGCCTCCTGGCAGATGTCCTTGACCGCTTTCGTCATGATTCCCTTTCCCCACCAGGGCACCGCCAGCCAGTAGCCCAGCTCGGCGCTGCGCCTGTACACGTCCGACTGGACAAAAACGCCGATGCTGCCCACTGTCTCGCCCTCCACAAGAATGGCTCGGCAGAGCCGTCCCTGTCCCTCCCGGGCCATGCAGTCCCGGACAAACACCTCCGCATCCTCATAGCGGTAGGGGGTGGGGAACACATCCCGGAGGTTGGCGGCGATCCGAGGGTCCCGGGCATGGGCGTACACAGCGTGGATCATCTCCTCCCGCCAGGGCGACAGAGTGACCGTCATGCTCTCACCCTCCTCACTGGAACAGCCGCGCCACGTCGTTGAAGGTCACGAACAGCATCAGGGCCATCAGCAGGGCAAAAAAGACCAGATTGATGATGGCCTCATACTTCATGGGGATCTTTTTCTTGAAGAGCTTCTCCGACAACGTGGAGAGCACCAGGAAGAAGATCCGCCCCCCGTCCAGCGCCGGGATGGGCAGCAGGTTCACCACCGCCAGATTCATGGCAATCATGGCTCCAAAGTAGGCAATGTTGGCCAGGGCGTCCGCCACTGTGGCGCTCTGCTGCCCCACGTCGTTGATGGCGGAGACAATGCCCACCGGGCCGTTGAGGTCGCTCATCCCCGCGTTGCCCCGGACGATCTCCTGGAGGCTGTAGCGGACGATGCGGACGAAGTCGATGGCGTTCAGCCAGGTCATCTTCAGCTTGACGCCCCAGGTGGCCTCCTCGATCCCGCCGAAGTACAGGCCGTAGCCCTGGTAAGTGCCGCCGGAGGCGCTGTCGGTGTACTCCTGGACCGTCATGGGAAAGTCGTCCAGCACCACCCTCTCCCCGTCTCGCAGCACCACCAGGTCGAAGCCCTCGCCGCTGCCCCGACCGAGAAACAGGCTCACATCGCTGAAGGTGTAGATCCGCTCCCCGTCAATGCTGTAAAGGGCATCTCCTTCCATGAGGCCGTCCTCCCCGGACAGGGTGAACTCCGGGGCGAAACCGGTGATCTCCGGTGTGCGGTAGGCCGCCACGTTCACGTTCAGCAGCAGAATGATGAGAAAGCCCACCACAAAGTTCATGAAGGCGCCGGCGGCGAAGACCAGGACCTTCTTCCAGAAGCCCTGGTTGTTCAGGCTGTGGGGGTCGTCGGATTCCTCCTCCTCCCCCTCCATGGCGCAGTAGCCGCCGATGGGCAGGACGCGGATGGAGAACTCCGTGCCCTTCTTCCCCATATGCTTCCAGATGGCGGGGCCCATGCCGATGGCAAACTCGTGGACGGTGACGCCGCAGAGCCGGGCGGCGATGAAGTGTCCCCACTCGTGGGCGGCGATGAGCAGGCCGAATAGCAGGATGGCGATGATAATATACATAGAGCTGGGGTTCCTTTCTTACTTGAACTCCTCCGGGGCACGGCGCCCCTCACACACGACCCGGCGGGCCTGTCGGTCTGCTTCCAGTATATCCTCCAGGCAGGGGTCATATTTCACAGGAATGCGGTCCAGGGCCCGGGCCACCAGGTCCGGGATCTGTCCGAAGGGGATCTCCTCCCGGAGGAAGAGCCCCACCGCCGCCTCGTTGGCGCCGTTGAGGACGGCGCAGCTGGTGCCGCCGGTCCTGGCGCACTCCATGGCCAGGGCCAGGGCGGGGAACGCCTCCGTGTCCGGCCGGTGGAAGGTCAGGGGCGGACAGGCCAGCAGGTCCAGGGGCTCCGCCGGGGAGGGCACCCGCTCCGGCCAGGTCAGGGCGTACTGGATGGGCAGGCGCATGTCCGGCGTCCCCATCTGGGCCAGGACGGCCCCATCCTGGAATTCCACCATGGAGTGGATGACGCTCTGGCGGTGGATAACCACCTCCACCCTCTCCGGCGGCACGCCGAACAGCCGCATGGCCTCGATGTACTCCAGGCCCTTGTTCATCAGGGTGGCGCAGTCCACGGTGATCTTCTCCCCCATGGTCCAGTTGGGGTGGCGCAAAGCGTCGGCCCGGGTCTTCCCCGCCATCTCTCCCCGGGTCAGGCCGAAGAAGGGCCCGCCGGAGCAGGTCAGCAGCAGGCGGCGGACCTCCCCCCGGTCCCGGCAGCCCTGGAGACACTGGAAGATGGCGGAGTGCTCGCTGTCCACCGGGACGATCTCCGCCCCACGGCGGCGGGCCGCCGTCATCACCAGCTCCCCGGCGCAGACCAGGGTCTCCTTGTTGGCCAGGGCGATGCGCTTGCCCGCCTCGATGGCCGCCAGAGTGGGCCGCAGGCCCACCATTCCCACCACGGCGGTGACCACCGTGTCGCTCTCCGGCAGGGACGCGGCCTCCAGCAGGCCCTCCATCCCCCAAGCGGCCCGGATGTTTAAGTCCGACAGCCGCTCCTTGAGGGCCAGAGCGTCCTCCCGCTCCCAGAGCACAACGAGACGAGGCCGAAACTGCCTCGCCTGCCGCTCCAGTAGGTCAATATTCCGCCGGGCCGTCAGGGCCTCCACCCTGACGCCCAGCCGGGCGCAGACCTCCAGGGTCTGCCGCCCGATGGAGCCCGTGGAGCCCAGAAGTGAAATGGATGGAACCATTGATCATATCCTCCGGGATCTCTTGATCTTGATCGTCTGAAAAGCCCTTATCCTTTACAGTCTTAAAAGCTGGAGCAGCACCAGCAGTGTCGGGGCGGCGAAGATCACGCTGTCAAACCGGTCCAAAACGCCGCCGTGGGCCAGGAAGATATGCCCGTAGTCTTTCACGCCGAACTCCCGCTTGATGAGGGAAAAGCTCAGGTCCCCCAGCTGGGCCGCCAGGCTGATCAGCACGCCCACCAGGGCGATGAGGGGATAGCTGATATTCCCATCTCCCCAGGTATTCACCACCAGGGCGAAGAGCAGGCCCCCGGTCACGCTGCCCGCGATGCCGCCCAGGGCCCCCTCCACAGTCTTGTGGGGGCTGACGCGGGGGGCCAGCTTGTGCTTGCCGAAGGCGTGGCCGGCGAAGAAGGCACAGGTGTCCGTGGAGAAGCTGAAGATCAGGGGCAGCAGCATGTAGCTGCGGCTGTACCCCAGAGCGCCCAACTGCAAAAGAGAGGCGAAGGCGTAGGGGATGGCGAACATGGCCAGCAGGGTGACGCAGATCTGCTGGAACCGGACCCGCCCCGCCTGCCAGACGGAGAAGGCGAAGAGGAGCAGGACATAGACCACCACCAGCTCCCCGAAGATGGAGTCCCGAAAGTACACGGCGAACACGGAGCACACCGCCCCCAGTACGCCCAGAACATCCAGGGCCTTCACCCGGGCGGCGCCCACGCAGCGCATCAGCTCCCAACCACCGATGGCGGCCAGGGCCGCCAGGGCGCCAGCCAGAGCCCACAGGGGGGCCCACAGGATGAGCAGCAGGATCACAGGCACCCCCGCTGCGGACACCAGCACTCTCGATCTCATGTCTTCACGCCTCCAAATCGTCTGTCTCTGTGCTGGTAGGCGGCAATGGCCCGCAGCAGCTCCCGCTTGGTGAAATCCGGCCACAGCACGTTGGTGTAGTAGAACTCGGCGTAGGCGCACTGCCACAGGAGGAAATTGCTCAGCCGCTGCTCCCCGCCGGGGCGGATCAGCAGCTCCGGCGAGGGGATGCCGGCGGAGTAGAGGTAGCACTCAAAGGCCTCCTCCGTCAGCTCCTCCGGCCTGGCCCTGCCGTCTAAGCAGTCCCGGGCAAAGCTCTGCGCCGCGTGGACGATCTCCCCGCGGCCGCCGTAGTTGATGCAGATGTTGCACTGGCAACCGGTGAGCCGGTCGGAGATGGCGTTGCACTGGTCCACCAGGCCCCGTAACTCCGCCGTCAGCGGCGTCATATCCCCCATGAAGCGCAACCGCACATTGTCCCGCTCCATGGTGTCGATGGCCTCCAGCAGGTACCGCTTGAGCAGGACCATGATAGTCTCCACCTCGTCGTGGGGGCGCCGCCAGTTCTCCGTGGAGAAGGCGTACACCGTCAGGTACTGGATGCCGATGTCCCGGCAATAGGTGGCGATGGTGCGGAAGGTCTCCGCTCCCACCTTGTGGCCCGCAGTGCGGGGAAGGCCCCGGCGCTGGGCCCAGCGGCCATTGCCGTCCAAAATAATAGCGATGTGGCGGGGCAGACGGCTGAAATCCACCTGCCCCGCCGTATCTGTGTGTGTCTTCCAAAAAGAGAGCTTCATGATCCCTTCCCGGAGTCCGGGCGGATCACACCGCCAGCAGCTCCTTCTCCTTTTTCTCTACCAGCGCGTCGATCTCCTTGCACATGTCATCGGTGAGCTTCTGGATGTCCTTCTCAGCGATCTTCACGTCATCCTCGGTCATCTCGCCGTTCTTCTTCTGAGCCTTGAAGGCATCCACGGCGTCCCGGCGGATGTTGCGGATGGCCACCTTGCCGCCCTCGGCGTACTTGGCGATCTGCTTGACCAGCTCCTTGCGGCGCTCCTCGGTAAGCTGGGGGAAGGCCAGGCGGATGATCTTGCCGTCGTTCTGGGGGTTGATGCCCAGGTCGGACTCCTGGATCGCCTTGCAGATGAGCTTCACCGCGGCGGCGTCCCAGGGCTGAATGGTCAGTGTCCGGGGGTCGGGGGAGCCGATGGAGGCGATCTGGTGAATGGGGGTGGGGGTACCATAGTAGTCTACCATGATCCGGTCCAGGACAGCGGCGTTGGCCCGGCCCGCCCGGACGGCGGCGAAGTCGGCGGCCACCGACTCCACGGATTTCTTCATTTTCTCCTCGTAGATCTTGTACTCGCTTTTCATGTCTCAATATCCTCCTTCACGATTGTCCCGATCTTCTCGCCTCTGAGCACCCGGATGATGTTCCAGGGGTCCTTCAGGGCAAAGAGCAGCACGGGGATGTGGTTGTCCATAGACAGGCTGGTGGCGGTGGAGTCCATCACGGCCAGGTGCTTGGCCAGGACCTCGTCGTAGGTAATGACGTCGTACTTCACCGCATTGGGGTCCTTGTTGGGGTCGGCGCTGTACACGCCGTCCACGTTCTTGGCCAGCAGGATCACCTCGGCCCCGATCTCCGCCGCCCGGAGCACCGCGGCGGTGTCCGTGGAGAAGAAGGGGTTGCCGGTGCCGCAGCCGAAGATGACCACTCTCCCCTTCTCCAGGTGGTGGATGGCCCGGCCCCGGATGTAGGGTTCGGCCATGGCCCGCATCTCCACCGCCGTCTGGACCCGGACGGGGACGCCCTTCTGCTCCAGCACGTCGGCCACGGCCAGGCAGTTCATTACCGTGGCCATCATGCCCATGTGGTCCGCCCGGGTGCGCTCCATGCGGCCTCCGCCGTCCTTCACGCCCCGCCAGAAGTTGCCGCCGCCCACCACGACGCCCACCTGGACGCCCATGGCCACGGCCTCCCGGATAGCGTCGCACACCCGGCCGATCACCTCGAAGTCCAATCCGAAGTGCTTCTCCCCAGCCAGGGCCTCGCCGCTGATCTTCAGCAGCACTCTCTTATACTTTGGTGTCTCCATGGGAGGTCTCCTCCATTCCCTGGTATAACGCTGTCATGCTGTCCTTTATTCTAATATATTTTACCTTGTTTGAAAAGTAGGTAATTGCAAATTTTTTGTGGACGCGGTGGGCGCCCCATGATCCGCCTTGCGAAGCGGCGGCATTTGTGGTATACTGCCCGAAAACACATGAAAAAGCGAGGAGACACGATGATCCAGATCAACCGGGAGACCTGCGTCCGCTGCGGCCTGTGCGCCGCCAACTGCTGCGTCCACGCCATCTACCAGCGGGAGGACGGCAGCTACGCCTGCCGCAGCAGCCTGTGCTTCCACTGCGCCCAGTGCGTGGCCATCTGCCCCACGGGGGCCGTCAGCGAGCCGGACCTGCCCCCGCCGGTGGAGTACGACAGCGCCCGCTTCGATATTTCCCCGGAAAACCTTTTGAATACCATGCGGTTTCGCCGCAGCGTCCGCCGGTTCACCGGGGCGAAGGTCAGCCGGGAGGAACTGGAGAAGCTGCTGGAGGCGGGCCGCTGCGCCCCCACCAGCTCCAACAGCCAGACCGTCCGGTTCACCGTTTTGGACCGGGAGTTCGAGGCCCTGCGGCCCAGGATCTGGGAGAGCTTCGCCGCTCTTTGCGAGGAGCGGGGCCAGAAGCTGCTGCTGCGCCGGTACCAGCGGTACCTGGCCCACCCCGAGGAGCCGGACGCCCTCTTCTACGGCGCCAACCAGATGATCGCCGTCACCTCCGCCCACGCCGTGGACGGAGCCCTGGCCCTGGCCAACATGGAGCTGCTGGCCCACACCATGGGCCTGGGGGCCCTGTACTGCGGCTTCGCCGTCCGGGCCATCCAGCGGGACGAGGCCCTGCGGGAGACCTTCGGCGTCACCCAGACCCAGCAGCTCATCGGCTGCCTGCTTCTGGGCCGCACGGACCTGAAATTCCGCCGCACCGCCCCCAGGAATCCCGCCAACGTGCAGTGGAAATAGGCCGGAACATTTTATTCCCGTTTTCGTCTATTGTTCACAGAGGCCCCGCAAGGGGGCAGTCGTAAAAACAACTCCCATCAACACACAAAGGAGATCCTTTTATGAGACGCACCAAATATGCCATTCTGCTTTTGATCCTGTCCCTGGTCCTCACCGGCTGCGGTGTTTTTACACCCTCCAATCAGGACCTGCAGGACTCCATCCCTACCCTGTCCCTCACCGCAGGACGCTACCGGTATCAGATTCCCACCGGCGGCTACAGCTGGTCGGTATACAACCGTTTCGGCGGCGGCAGCCATATGGCGACCGACACCGCCCACCCCCTCCAGGCCGTGGACGACCTGACGGCCGTGTCCCTCACCGGCGGCGAAACGGTGACGCTGACCTTCTCCCGGACCCCCGACGCGGTGGAGGTGACCTATTGGAGCGTGGGCGACGAGGTGGGCAGCCAGGGCACCTCCCTGGAGACCTCATTCCTGGACGATTCCTTCCTCTTCACCGCCCCGGAGGAGACCACTGACCTGGTCTTCCAAATCACCGCCCAGTGGACCAGCTACGAGGACGTGGGCGGCACCGTGTCCTACCCATTCACCACCGCTGTATCTGAGGAGTAAAGCCGATCCTCTTCACAAGAGAACGCCGCCGCCCGATGACCTCGGGCGGCGGCGTTCTCTGCTTTTTTGCACGTCTGGCTCACTGGATCACCACGTTCTCCTTGCCCAGGGCCTCCACCAGCTCCTCCACCAGGGACTTGCCCAGCAGGCAGGTGGTCCCCATGCGCTTGCCGGTGTCGGTGAACACCAGCCTGGCGGGGGTCTGGCCGGGGAACATGCTGATGACCCGGTTGATGTGGGCAAGGGCCGGGTGGCTCTTCGACGGGACCCGCAGCCACAGGACCTTCCCCTCCAGGACCTGGACGCCGGGGCGGCCCTGCCGCTCCGGTACGGACGGCTCCGGCCCGGGACCGCCGCTCTGGTGGCCGGTAAGGGAGCGGACCTCGTCGCAGAGGATCTGGGGGGGCTTCTCATCCCGAACGGAAAGCTTGCCCTGGATCAGCACGGCGCTGCCCTCCCCCAGGAGCCTGCCGTACTTCTCCAGGGTCCGGGAGAAGCACAGCAGCTCGATGGAGGCGGTGTCGTCCTCCACCGTGGCGTAGGCCATCAGGCTGCCGCTGCGGGTGGCCTTGGTCCGGTAGGCGGTGACGATCCCCGCCACGGTGATCCGCTGCTCGTCCTGGAAGGAGGTGGGCCCCCCCTCCTGGGCAAAGTCCTCATTGATGGCGGCGATGTGGACCGCTCCGGCCCGCCGGGCCACGTCCCGGTAGGCCGCCATGGGGTGGCCGGAGAGGTAGAGGCCGGTGACCTCCTTCTCCTGCCGCATGAGCTCCTCCGGGGCATACTCCGGGATGTCCGGCAGGATCATCTCCACGCTCCGCCGCTGGGTGGCGCCGGAGGACATGCCGAAGAAGTCCAGCTGCCCCTCCACGTTCTGCCGGCGGCTGGCGCCGATGGAGTCCAGGAGCTTGTCGTGGACCGCTATCAGCTGACTGCGCCTGGCGCCGAAGCCGTCGAAGGCCCCGGCACGGATCAGGTTCTCCACAGCCCGCTTGTTGATGTCGCTGTCGTACATCCGCTCGCAGAAATCCTGGAAGCCGGTGAAGTCTCCCCCACGCTCCCGCTCCCGGACCACCGCCTGGATAAAGCCCCGACCGATGTTCTTGATGGCCACCAGGCCGAAGCGGATGCCCTCCGGCTCCACGGTGAAGCTGTCCCGGGACCGGTTCACGTCCGGGGGCAGCAGGGCGATGCCCATGTCCCGGCACTCGTTGATGTACTCCGACACCTTCTCGGCGGAGTCCAGCACTGACGTCAGCAGCGCCGCCATGTACTCCCGGGGGTGGTGGAGCTTGAACCACGCCGTCTGGTAGGCCACCACCGCATAGCACACCGCATGGGCCTTGTTGAAGGCGTAGTTGGCGAAGTCGTAGATCTCGTCGTAGATGCTCTCCGCCACGTCGGCGGGGATGCCGTTGGCCGCGCACCCGGCGATGTTCCGCGACCGGTCCCCGTGGAGGAAGGCCCCCCGCTCCCGCTGGATGTCCTTGACCTTCTTCTTGCTCATGGCCCGGCGGACCATGTCTGCCTGACCCAGGGAGTACCCGGCCAGGCGGCGGAAAATCTCGATGACCTGCTCCTGGTAGACGATGCACCCGTAGGTGATGGAGAGGATGGGCTCCAGGGCCGGGTGCTTGTAGGAGATCAGGCTGGGGTCGTGCTTGCAGGCGATGAACCGGGGGATGGACTCCATGGGGCCCGGGCGGTAGAGGGCCACGATGGCCGTCAGGTCCTCGATGGACTGGGGCTTCAGCCCCACGCACACGCCGGTCATGCCGGCGGACTCCATCTGGAACACCCCGCTGGTCTTCCCCTGGGTCAGCATCTCAAAGACCCCCTGGTCGTCGTCGGGGATGTCCTCCAGGGAGAAGTCCGGCTCCTGCCGCTTCACCATCTCCACCGCGTCGGCCAGCACCGTCAGGTTCCGCAGCCCCAGGAAGTCCATCTTCAGCAGGCCCAGCTCCTCCAGGGTGGTCATGGTGTACTGGCAGACCACCGTGTCGTCGTTGGTGGCCAGGGGCACGTAGTCCACCACCGGGTTCTTGGTGATGACCACGCCGGCGGCGTGGGTGGAGGCGTGGCGGGGCACTCCCTCCAGGGACTTGGCGGTGTCGATGAGCTTCTTCACCTGGGGGTCCCCGTCGTAGAGCTCCTTCAGGGGCTTGCTCAGCCGCAGAGCCTCGTCCAGGGTGATGTGGAGGTTCTGGGGGCCGCTGGGCACCTGCTTGGCCACCGCGTCCACCTCGGCGTAGGGCATGTTCATCACCCGGCCCACGTCCCGGATGGCCCCCCGGGCGGCCATGGTGCCGAAGGTGACGATCTGGGCCACCCGGTCGTCGCCGTACTTCCGGCGGACGTAATCCACCACCTCGTCCCGGCGGGTGTCGCCGAAGTCCATGTCGATATCCGGCATGCTCACCCGCTCGGGGTTCAAGAACCGCTCGAAGTACAGGCTGTACTTCATGGGGTCGATGTCGGTAATGTGGAGGCAGTAGGAGACCATGCTGCCCGCGGCGCTGCCCCGGCCCGGTCCCACGGGGATCCTCTGCTCCCGGGCGAAGCGGACGAAGTCGGAGACGATGAGGAAGTAGTCGGTGAAGCCCATCTTCTCGATCATGTCCAGCTCGTAGTCCAGCTGCCGGCGGTACTCCGGCTTCTCCCCCTTGTACCGCTCCCGGAACCCCGCCTCGCAGAGCCTGCGGATGTAGGTCTGGGCGGTCTCACCCTCCGGGACGGCGAACTCCGGCAGGTGGTACTTGCCGAAGGTGAACTCCAAATTGCAGGCCGCGGCGATCTTCTCCGTGTTCTCCAGGGCCCCGGGGTACTGGGCGAAGATCCGCTCCATCTCCTCCGTGGAGCGGAGGTAGAAGCGCCGGGGCTCGTAGCGCATCCGGTTCTCGTCCTCCAGAAGCTTGCCCGTCTGGATGCACAGCAGCACGTCGTGGCTCTCCGCGTCCTCGGGGGCCAGGTAGTGGCAGTCGTTGGTGCACACCAGTGGGATCCCCGTCTCCTCGTGGATGCGGAGGAGCCCGGCGTTCACCACCGCCTGGTCCCGGATGCCGTGGTCCTGGAGCTCCAGGTAGAACCCGTCCTCCCCGAAGATGTCCCGCATCTCCAGGGCATAGTCCCGGGCGGCGTCGTAGCTGCCGTTGACCAGCCGCTTGGGAATCTCCCCGGCCAGACAGGCGGACAGGGCGATGAGCCCCCGGCTGTGGGAGCGCAGCAGGTCCATATCCACCCTCGGCTTGATGTAGAAGCCCTCCACGAAGGCCTTGCTCACCATGTAGCTGAGGTTGCGGTAGCCCTCCTCGTCCCTGCACAGGAGCACCAGGTGGCGGCTCTCGGCGTCGAACTCGTGGACCTTCTGGAACCTGGTCCGTCCCGCCGGAGCCACGTAGACCTCGCAGCCGATGATGGGCTTGACCCCCTCCTTTTTGCAGGCCCGGTAGAAGTCCACCGCGCCGTACATGACGCCGTGGTCCGTGATGGCCACGGCGGTCTGCCCCAGCTCCCGCACCCGCTTGGCCAGGCCGTCGATGCGGCAGAAGCCGTCCAGAAGGCTGTATTCCGTGTGGACGTGGAGATGGACAAAGGACATGGTCTGGCCTCCTCTTCCCTTTCATTTGCTCCCTGCCGCTCGCGGCGGCGGGGCGTTTACGCTCGTTTGAACATCTTCTCGATCTCGTAGCGGGTCAGCTTCACCTTCACCGGCCGGCCGTGGGGACAGTACTGGATCTCCCCCGACTGGACCTTGTCCATGAGGACCCGGAGCTCGGCGGGATCCGTCTCCCAGCCGCCCTTGATGGAGGCCTTGCAGGCCATGGTGTGGAGCATGGCGTCCCGGGCGGCGGCGGGGTCCGCCTGGCCGCAGGTCAGGAGCTTTTCCGCCAGCTCCTCCAGGGTCTCACGGATCTGGCCGGTCTCCAGGTCCGAGGGGATGGCCCGGACCATGAGGCACCCGCTGCCGAAGTCCTCCGCCTCGAAGCCGAACTCCTCCAGCAACGGCAGGTGCTCCAGCAGTGCGGCGTACTGCTCCTGGGGCAGGTCCACCGCCACGGAGGTCAGGAGCTGCTGGCGCATCACCGGCTCCTGGCTGGCCTTCATCCGGTCGAAGTTCATCCGCTCGTGGGCGGCGTGCTTGTCGATGAGGTACACGTCCTCCCCGTCCTCGGCGATGATGTAGGTCCGCAGCACCTCCCCGGCGAACCGCCAGGGAGCGGGCTTTTCCGGCTCCAGGGCGGTCTGCTCCAGCTCCTCCGGAGCGGCCTGGAAGGTCGTGTCCAGGGGCTGCGCCGCCTCTCCGGCGGGCTCCTGCTCCCGGGTCAGTTCCGGGACCCGTTCCGGAGGGGCTTCCGGAACAGGAGGCTCCTCCGGCTCCTCCCGAAGGGGGAAGGGCGAGGGAGAGATGGGGACCTGCCGGCTGGGTTTTTCAGGCGGCTGAGGCGCTGGGACCGGCTCCGCCGGCCAGATGGGCCGGGCGCTGTCCCGGAGCACCACCCGGCCCCCCAGCTCGCTGCCGGAGAACCGGGGGCGGGAGGGCTGGACGGGGGCCGCCGGGGCGGCGGGCTTGGCCGCTCCGGCCCCCTGCTCCCGGAAGGTCTTGGCGTCCATGGTCTGGTAGAAGTCCCCCCGGGGATTGACCACGGCGGAGGCTGGTTTGGCCTGGGGCACCGGGGACGCGGCGGCGTCCAGGGCGTCCTTCACCACGTGGTGGACGGCGGAGAACACCGCCCGCTCGTGGACGAACTTCACCACCGTTTTGGCGGGGTGGACGTTCACGTCCACCATGTGGAGGGGCAGGTCGATGTGGAGGACGCAGCCGGGGAACTTGCCCTTGAGCTGGCGGTTGGCGTAGGCCTCCTCCAGGGCGGCGGTGAGGAGGGGCGAGCGGATCATCCGCCCGCAGCAGAAGAAGGTCTCCATGGCCCGGGAGCCCCGGCAGGCCAGGGGCGTGGTGACATAGCCCCGGACGGAGACGTTCTCCCCGGCCCCCTCCACCGGCACCAGGGACATGGCGAAGTCCCGGCCCCGGGCGGCGTAGATGGCGGACAGAAGCTTCCCGTCCCCGGGGGTGTGGAGCTCCTCCTTCCCGTCCCGGATGTACCGCAGGGAGAGCTCCGGGCGGCTGAGGGCGATCTGCGCCACCAGGGTCCCCACGGCGGCGGCCTCGGCGGCGTCGGATTTCATGAACTTCAGCCGGGCGGGGGTGTTGAAAAAGAGCTCCCGGACGGCGATGGTGGTGCCCTCCGGGCACCCGGCGGCCTCCACCTCCCCGGGGACGCCCCCCTCCAGGTGGAGGCTGGCCCCGGCCTCGGCCCCCCGCTGCCGGGAGACCACGTCCAGGCGGCTGACGGCGGCGATGGCCGCCAGGGCCTCGCCCCGGAAGCCCAGGGTGCCGATGGCGGCCAGGTCCTGGGCGGTGCGGAGCTTGCTGGTGGCGTGGCGGAGAAAGGCGGTGGGCAGCTCCTGGGAAGCGATGCCGCAGCCGTCGTCGGTGACCCGGATCAGGGCCATGCCGCCGGAGCGGATCTCCACCGTCACGGCGGCGGCCCCGGCGTCGATGGCGTTCTCGATGAGCTCCTTGACCACGCTGGCGGGCCGCTCCACCACCTCGCCGGCGGCGATCAGGTCCGCCACATGGGGGGAGAGTTGTTGGATATGGGGCATTTCTGTTACCTCTTTTTGCGCGCTTATGTGAGTGGGATCTTCGGCCCTGTCGGGCCGAGAGTTGCATATTTCTTATTTATCACGGCCATGTGGGGGCTTCGGCCCCCACACCCCCGGAGATGGGGAGTTTCGCCCCCCGGGGCGATTGACTTTTTCGACGCCGAAAAAGTCACCAAAAAGGCGCCGGGGACACCCCGGTCCCCGATTTTTGTCTCAATCGGTCTCTATCAGACTTGGAACATCTCTGCACCGAATCAGGTTTTTGTCATCTGATCTACAGCGGGTCTATTAACGATGCTCCGCCTGCCGCCCGCGTCGGCACAAGCTTCGCATCCCTCATCCTGCTGCAAGCGGCAAGCTTCGGTCGCTGCGCTGCGCCTCCTTCTTCCTCGGCAAACGCTTCGCTGGTTTGCCTCGGAGCGGCCCCTGCGGGGCCGTTTTTTGCCGGGTTCCCGGCGCAATGCAGGGGGAATCCAAAGGGGGCGTTGCCCCCTTTGTGTCGTCGCGGGGGTGGGGTACATAGGGGAGGGACCCCATCGAAAGGGTCCCTTCCCTATGCGCCCTTTTGCCTACTTTTCCGGCGATGGAAAAGTAGGCCAGGGTGCGGGGCTGGAAGCCCCGAAAACGTCGGGATACGGGGAGAAATCCCCGGGAATAGCATGTGCAGAGACGCAGTCTCCGCGAGACCACTATTTCTTGCTCAGTTCCACCAATTTTCGCAATCGGTGATTGAGACAGCTCTTGGTCACCGGCGGATCGAACTCCTCCGCCAGCTGGCTGAGGGTCAGCTCCGGGTAGGTCTCCCGGAGAATCACCGTCTCCTTCAGCTGGGGGCTCAGATCCTCCACCCGGCCCAGCTCGTAGAGCCGGCGGATGGCCTCCAGCTGCTCCTGAGCGGCGTCCACCGCCTTGTCCAGGTTGGCGCTCTCGCAGTTCACCCGGCGGTTGACACCGTTGCGCAGCTCCTTCTCCGCCCGGGTGTTCATCAGCGCCATAGCTGAAAGGGGGGCCCCCATCAGGGTGAGCAGGTCCTCGATCTGGTCGCTGTTTTTAAAATAGGTCACCTGATAGCCGCCCCTGGCCACCTGCTTGGGCTGCTGGCCCATGTCGGTGAGGAGGGCCTGGAGCTCCCGGCTGGCCTGAGCGTGGCTGGTCTCCAGCTCCAGGTGGTAGCGCTTGTTAGGGTCGGTGACGCTGCCGCCGGCCAGAAAGGCCCCCCGCAGAAACGCCGCCCGGCAGCAGTCCTCCTCCAGCAGGCCAAAGTTGATGTGGAGCACCGGGCTCTGCCGGGCGTCGAAGCCGAAAGCGTCGATAATCCGCTCCAGCTTCTCCCCGTCGCTGATCTGGAAGATATACTTCTGCTCCAGGGCGGTGGGCATCCGGTCGAAGGACAGGCCGCCGAAGGCCCGGTCGAACAGCTCCGGCAGGCGGATGGCGAACTCCTCGCACTCGGTGATGATCCGCAGCTCCTGGGCGGTGAAGGTGTTGCAGTAGAGCAGCACCCCGTAGGCCTCCGCCCGGGCGCAGCAGGCCCGGCCCAGCCCCACCCGGCACAGCTCCCTCTTCACTTCCCCGGAAAACGACATGACGGATCAGCTCCTTACACAGAGGTCAACATACTTTTCTTTGAAAAGAAAAGTATTAAAAGAAACTTTTACAGCAAAACTTTGTTTTGCTTGCAGATACGTTATCTTGTACAGATCTCCTGCCTGTTCCCATCAAATGTTTACGCCTCGGCGCGGTAGCGGCCCAGGCCGGCGATGCGGACGCTGCGCTGGGCGTGGAGCTCCAGCAGGGCGGCGGCCAGCAGCTCCGGGTCGTGGCGGACCAGGCCGTCGGCGCTGACGGCGGAGACCGGCCGGCTGACCAGCTCCACCCCCAGCTCCGCGCAGGCCGCCTGGTCCACCCGCAGGGGCTCCGCCCCCTCCTTGGCATAAGCTCCCAAGACATGGGCAGGGATGGCGGAGCTGTTGACCAGGCACAGGGAGAAGAGCCCCGGCCTGGAGTGCTGAAAAATGGCCCGGATGTGGTCGGCGTTGGTGTACCCCTCCGTCTCCCCCTCCTGGGTCATGACGTTGGCGATATAAATTTTCAGCGCGTCAGAGGCGGCGATGGCCTGGGTGATGCCGTCCACCAGCAGATTGGGGATAACGCTGGTGTAGAGGCTGCCGGGCCCCAGAAGGATCATGTCCGCCGTGCGGATGGCCTCCAGAGCGCCGGGCAGGGCCGGGGGATGCTCCGGTACCAGGCGGACCTGCCGCACCCGGCAGTCCTCCCGCTTCTTGCAATAGAAGATCTTCGACTCCCCCAGGACCCGGGCGCCGTTTTCCAGCTCCGCCTCCAGCTGCACGTCGCTGGTGGTGACAGGCAGGACGGTGCCGGTGATGGCCAGCACCTGGCTCATGCGGCTCACCGCCTGGTCGAAGCTGCCGGAGATGCCGTTGAGGGCCGCCAAAAAGAGGTTTCCGAAGCTCTGGCCCCGGAGAGACCCCTCAGTGAAGCGGTAGTGGAGCAGCTCGCTCATCACCGGCTCCACATTGGCCAGGGCCTCCAGACAGTTGCGGATGTCCCCCGGGGGCAGCATCCCCAGCTCCTGCCGCAGGACCCCCGAGCCCCCGCCGTCATCCGCCACCGTGACGATGGCGGTAAGGTTTTTTGTGTGCTTCTTCAGGCCCCGGAGCATGGTGCTCAGGCCCGTTCCGCCGCCGATAGCAACGATCCGGGGACCCTTGCCGCTGGGTCCCCGGTACAGATTCTTTTCCTCCATAGGGATAGCGCCTCCGATCTAGGTGCGGGTCATGTCCCGGTGGGTCTCCGTCACCCGGTACCCCAGGGTCCCGATATACTCCGCCAGAGCCCGGGCCACGGCGACAGAGCGGTGCCGGCCGCCGGTACAGCCCACGGCCACCACCAGCACCGTCTTTCCCTCCTCCCGGTACAGCGGCAGCACGAACCGCAGCAGGTCCCGCAGCTTGTCCAGGAATACCTCCGTCTCCCGGAAGGAGAAGACGTAGTCCCGCACCGGGGCGTCCAGCCCCGTCTTGTCCCGGAGGGCGTCCACATAGAAGGGATTCGGCAGAAAGCGCACGTCAAACACCAAGTCCGCCTCCATGGGCAGGCCGTGCTTGAAGCCGAAGGACTCCAGACTCACCGTCATCTCTCCGCCCTGCTGGCTGTCTCCGAAGAGGCGGTACAGCTCCCCCCTAAGCCGGGCGGTGGAGTAGCTGCTGGAGTTGATGACCACATCCGCCTGAGCCCGGACGGGGGCCATCATCGCGATCTCCCGGGCCACCGCCGCCTGGAGGGTCCCCGCCTGCTCCTGCAGGGGGTGGAGGCGGCGGGTCTCCTTGTAGCGCCTGATGATGGTCCCCACGTCCGCCTCCAGAAACAGGAGCTTGCAGTCGTACTCCTTTCGGCGGAGGGTGGACAGGACCTCCAGAAATTCATCGAAGGTGTCCGCCGTCCGCACGTCGTAGACCAGGGCCACCCGGCTGTACCGGCTGGACCCGGCGGCGCAGAACTCAGCGAATTTCAGGATCATCCCCGCGGGCATGTTGTCTACAATGTAAAAGCCCATGTCCTCTAGGAAAGACGCGGCCTTGCTTTTGCCGCTGCCGGACAGGCCGGATATGATCAAAATTTCCATGCTCTCACTCTCCCCCAAGGGCCTCCCGGGCCAGATCCTCCGGAAGGATCTTTACCTCGGGCTCCAATGTCACGCCGGTCTCCGCCTTTACAGTCTCCCGGATGCGGCGGATCAGGGCCAGAATGTCGGCGCAGGTGGCCCCGCCGGCGTTGATGACGAAGCCCGCGTGCTTCTCCGATACCTGAGCGCCGCCGATCCGGGCCCCCTTCAGGCCGCACTGCTCGATCAGGCCCCCGGCGAAGTGGCCGGGGGGACGCTTGAAGGTGCTCCCGGCGCTGGGCCGGTCCAGAGGCTGCTTCTCCCGGCGGCGGCGGATCAACTCCTCCATCTCCCCCCGGATGGTCTCAGGGTCCCCCGGCTCCAGGTCAAAGACCGCATAGAGGACCACGGCCTCCGGCCGGTCCGTCAGCAGACTCCGCCGGTAGCCGAAGGCCATCCGCTCATTGGAGAGGCGCTTCACGCCCTCCCCGGGGAGCCACACCGCGGCCTCCCGGAGCACCTGGCAGATCTCCCCGCCATAGGCCCCGGCATTCATGCACACGCCGCCCCCCACCGTGCCGGGGATGCCGTGGGCAAAGGCCAGACCCGCCAGCCCCTGCCGCTGGGCGAACACCGCGGTTTTGGCCAGAGAGGCCCCTGTCTCCGCCACAACCTGTGTCTCCGCCGCCCCGGTCTCCACCTTCTGCAGTCCGCCGGTGTGGATCACCAGCATGTCCAGGCCCTCGTCGGACACCAGCAGGTTGGAGCCGTTGCCCAGCACCAGCCGGGGAAGGCCCTCCCTCTCCGCCAGCTCCAGCAGGGACGTCAGCTCCCCAACGGAATGGGGGGAGGCCAGCCGCCGGGCAGGCCCCCCCACCCGAAAGGTGGTATACTCCGCCATGGGCGCATTCTCCAGGACCGGCAGGTCCGGAAAAAGGCGGGCGGCTTCTCGGTCAAATTGGTCAAACCAGGGCATACTGTTCTCTCCTATTCTACCGTCCGGCGGCGAACCCCAGCAGGGCCGCGCCGATGATGCCGGCGTCGTTGCCCAGCTTGGCCTTCACGATCTTGGGGCGGCGCCGGGCCTCCCGGCCGAAGCACTGGTCCAGCACCAGGGACTGCAGGGGCAGCAGCAGGTCCTCGTCCCGCTCATGGCTGACCCCGCCCCCCAGGGCGATGACCTCCGGCTGGAAGATGTTGACGAAGTTGGCCAGGCCGTCGGCCAGGTAGCTGAGATACTGGTCCACCACGCCCTTGGCGGCGGCGTCTCCACGGCGCATGGCCTCAAAGGCGGTGCGCCCGTCCACCCGACTCAGGTCCCCGCCGCACAGGGTCCACATCTGGGAATCCTTGTGCTCATCCATGGCCGCCATGGTCTGACGGATCAGGGCGTTGGCGGAGGCGTACCGCTCCCAGCAGCCCTTCCGGCCGCAGGTGCACTGCTCCCCACCGTGGACGATGACGATGTGGCCCCCCTCCCCGGCGCAGCCGTTGATGCCGGTGTGGATCCTGCCGTTTAAGATGATGCCGGTACCGATGCCGGTGCCCAGGGTCACCAGGATCAGGCTCTCGATGTCCTTGTCCTCGTAGTGGTAGTACTCCCCCAGGGCGGCGCAGTCCGCGTCGTTGCCCAGGTACACCGGGATGTCCCAGCGGCGGCGGAACATCTCCGAGACCGGCATGGACCGGATGGGGATGTTCACCGTCTTGATGACCACCCCGGCTCTGTTGTCCACCGGGCCGGGAAAGCCCATGCCCACGGAGGCCACCTGGGCGCGGTCCACGCCGCTGTCCTCCACCAGGCCCAGAGCCATCCCCGCCAGGGTCTCCCCCATCTGCTCCATGGAGGTGAAGCGCAGGGGGGCCTTCTTTACGGCCACGATCTGATAGCTCTCATCCACCAGCCCCGCCTTCAGATTGGTACCGCCGATGTCGATGCCGATATAATACATATGGTTCCCACCTCTCCAAAATATCCTGCGGGGATCACATCCCCTGGGCGTGGCGCTCCAGCTCCTCCGCCAGCTTCTGGGCCGCGTTGTAGCCGTACTTCTTGTGGCGGTTGTTCATGGCGGCCACCTCCACGATGACGGCCAGGTTCCGCCCGGGCATCACCGGGATGGTCAGGATGGGCAGCTCCACCCCCAGGATGTCCACCGTCTCCTCGTCCAGGCCGAAGCGGTCGTAGAACTTGTCCTCCCGCCACTGCTCCAGGTGGACCACCAGGTCGATCTGGGCCTCCAGGATGACGGCGCTCATGCCGAAGAGCTGCTGCACGTCGATGACGCCGATGCCCCGCAGCTCGATGTAGTGGCGGATCAGCTCCGGGGCCTTGCCGATGAGCTGGTCGGACACCCGGCGGATGTCCACCGCGTCGTCGGCCACCAGCCGGTGGCCCCGCTTGACCAGCTCGATGGCGGTCTCGCTCTTGCCGATGCCGCTGTCCCCGGTGATGAGGACCCCCTCGCCGTAGATGTCCAGCAGCACGCCGTGGCGGGTGATGGTGGGGGCCATGAGCTGGGTCAGCAGCTCAATGACCTTGGTGGTGAAATCCACGGTGGTCTCCGCCGTGTGGAGCAGGGTCCGCTGGTACTTCCGGGCCATGGTCAGGCACTCGGGGTAGATGTCCAGGTCCCGGGAGACCACCAGGGCGGGGATGTTGTAGGAGAAGAGCTTGGCAAAGCTCTCCGACCGCTGCTCGGAGGTCATGCTCTCCAGCATTTTGGTCTCCGCCATGCCGATCACCTGCAGGCGGCGCTCGTCAAAGTAGTCGAAATATCCCGCAAGCTGCAGACCCGGCCGGTTCACGTCCTTGATCCCCACCAGGGCCGACTCATAGTCCGCTCCCCGGTTCACCACGGCCATCTTTAGCCGCTCCACCAGCTCCGGCAGGTGTACGCCGCCGTGCATCACATCATCCTTGATCATCTCCGGTCCCTCCCCCGCGCCCCGCGGAACCGCGGGGCATATATAGGATAATTATAGTATAAACCGCCAGCCTTGACAAGGCAGAAAAAGTTTCGGTGATTTTGAAATTTTCTCTTGCATTTCGTGTCAAACTCTGGTATCATACCACATGGTGCTTTTGCGCCCGCTATATCTCGAACAGCAAGGAGGTGCAACGGATGGCTAAATGTCAGTTTTGCGACAAGGGTGTTACCTTTGGCATCAAGGTTTCCCACTCCCACCGCCGGTCCAACCGCGCTTGGAAGCCCAATGTCAAGCGGGTCAAGGCGATTGTGGACGGTACCCCTCGCCATGTGTACGTTTGTACCCGGTGTCTGCGTTCCGGTAAAGTCACCCGCGCTGTCTAACATATCTGGGTCATAAAAAATCCGCCCGGCCATCTGGCCGGGCGGATTTTTTGTCCTCCGTCACTCGCCCCTGGCCAAGGAGATGCTGGCCAGGACCAGGTTCTCCACCGCCAGGGCGGCGGCGACGGCCACCGCCGCCGCCAGAACGATCATGGAAATAAAACGGGCGCTCCGCATGGTAAAAACTCCTCCTTTATCTCTCGTGTATTCGCAGCTTGCCGGAACTTCTTCTGTTACAGCCAGCTTCTGTCCTCCTCGTGGCGCTTGCTGCGGGTCATGAGCTGCTCCACCACCGTCCCCACCGGGCGGTCCTCATAGAGCACGCCGTAGGCGCACTGGCAGATGGGCATCTCCACGCCGATCTTTTCCGAGAGCTGGTGGGCGCTGAGGGCGGCGAAGTAGCCCTCTACCGTGGCCCCCACCTGGTCCATGGCCTCCCGGACCTTCTTCCCCTGGCCGATGAGGATGCCGCAGCGGCGGTTCCGGGAGTGCATGGAGGTACAGGTGACAATCAGGTCCCCCATGCCGCTGAGGCCCGCGAAGGTCTCCTTCCGGCCCCCCAGGGCCACCCCAAGCCGGGCCATCTCCGTCATGCCCCGGGTCATCAGCAGGGCCTTGGTGTTGTCCCCCAGACCCATGCCGTCGCTGATGCCGCAGCACAGGGCCAGCACGTTTTTCAGCGCCGCCCCCAGCTCCACCCCCACCACGTCGGTGTTGGTATAGACCCGGAAGCGGGGGCTCATGAACACGTCCTGGACATACTGGGCCGCCTCCATATCCCGGCAGGCCGCCACCACCCCGGCGGGCACCCGGCGGCCCACCTCCTCGGCGTGGGAGGGGCCGGAGAGGGCCACCACGGGGAACTTCCCGCCGGTCTCCTCCTCAATGATCTGGGTGAGGCGCAGGTTGGTGTCCTTCTCGATGCCCTTGGCCACGGAGACAATGACCGTGCCGGGGGCCAGCAGCGGAGCCACCTGCCGGGCCGTGGCGCGCACGGCAAAGGAGGGCGTGGCCAGCACCACAAGGCCGCTGTGGGGCACCGTGTCAAACCCGCTGGTGACCTTCAGCTCCTCCGGCAGGGGCACTCCCGCCAGCAGGGGGTTCTCCCGCCTTTCACAGAGGATCTCCGCCTCCTTGGGGTCAAAGGACCACAATGTCACGTCGTTTCCGTTGTCCAGCAGCAGCAGGGCCAGGGCCGTCCCCCAGCCGCCGCTGCCCAGTACAGTGATCTTCATCGCCTAACCAACTCCTTCCGGTTTCTACTCTTTTTTCTTGTGGAGGTGGAACTTGCTCTCGGTGCCGTTCAGGAGCCGACGGATATTTCCCCGGTGCTGCCACAGGATCAGGCCGCCGCAGGCGATGGCCAGCAGCAGGATAAGCCAGTTGCGGTAGACGGCCCAGCTGACGAAGGGGAAGCTGAACCCCGCCCAGCAGGACCCCAGGGACACATACCGGGTCAAAAAGGCCAGGATCAGGAAGCCGCCCCACACCACCAGGGCCACCCGCCAGTCGATCATGATGGCGATGGTGCCGCCGGAGAGGATGCCCTTGCCCCCCTTGAATTTGAACATCACCGGGAACATGTGGCCCAGCAGGCAGAACAGGCCCGCCCAGTATTTTGCGATGGCATCGTAAAGAGCCGTCGTTGACGCGGCGGAGAGGAAGATCGTAAAGCCGTGGAACATCAGCCACCGGCTCAACAGCACCGCCAGCACCGCCTTGAGCACATCGGTCAGGATGACCACCGCGGTGAGGGGCCCGCCGAAGGTCCGGTAGAAGTTGGTCAGGCCGGCGTTGCCGCTGCCGTGGGTCCGCACGTCGTCCCGGAGGATATACTTTGAGACGATGACAGCCCCGTTGAAGCAGCCCAAGAAATAGGCCGCCACCGCGGAAATCCCGAAAATCGCCCAGATGGGCATCTCAAACGCGTCAGGCATCTCTTACTCCTCCTTGTCGCCCTTCTGGCGGATGGTAATCTTGATCGGCGTCCCTTCCAGGCCGAAGGTGTTGCGGATGCAGTTTTCGATATACCGCTGGTAGGAGAAGTGGAACAGCCGGGCGTCGTTGCAGAAGATGACGAAGTGTGGGGGCTTGATCCCCACCTGGGTCATGTAGTAGATCTTCAGCCGCCGGCCCTTGTCCGTGGGGGGCTGGACCCGGGTCTGGGCGTCGGCCAGGACGGAGTTGAGCATGCCGGTGGTGATGCGGGTGCTGGCCTGGTTGTTGACATACTGGATCAGCTCGAAGAGCCGGTCCACCCGCTGACCGGTGGCGGCGGAGATGAAGAGGATGGGGGCGTAGGCCATGTAGCTCAGATCCCGGCGGACGTCCTCCCGCATCCGGTCCATGGTCTTGCCGTCCTTCTCCACCAGGTCCCACTTGTTGACCACGATGATGCAGGCCTTCCCCGCCTCGTGGGCCAGCCCGGCCACCTTGGTGTCCTGCTCGGTGACCCCCTCGGTGGCGTCGATGAGGATCAGGCACACGTCGCTGCGCTCAATAGCCATCTGGGCCCGGAGGACGCTGTAGCGCTCGATGGCCTCATCCACCTTGGCCTTCTTCCGCATCCCGGCGGTGTCGATGAAGACGTACTTCCCCGTCTCGTTTTCAAAGTAGGAGTCGATGGCGTCCCGGGTGGTGCCGGCCATGTCGCTGACAATGGTCCGCTGCTGGCCCAGGATCTTGTTGGTCAGGGAGGACTTACCCACGTTGGGCTTGCCGATGATGGCCACCTGAATGCGGTCGTCGTCCTCTTCCTCCTCCCCCTCCGGGGGAAAATACTTCACGCACTCGTCCAGCAGGTCCCCGGTGCCGTGGCCGTGGACGGCGGAGACCGCGATGGGGTCCCCCAATCCTAAATTATAAAACTCGTAGTAGTCCGGGTCCACAGCCCCCACGGAGTCCATCTTGTTCACCGCCAGGACGATGGGCTTGCCGCTTCGGAGCAGCATGCTGGCCACCTCCTGGTCGGAGGCGGTGAGGCCGGTCTTGATGTCGGTGAGGAAGACGATGACGTCGGCGTGGCTGACGGCGATCTCCGCCTGTTCCCGCATGAAGGACAATATCTCGCTGTCCGTCCGGGGCTCGATGCCCCCGGTGTCGATGAGGGTGAATTTCCGGCCGTTCCAGTCCGTCTCCCCGTAGATCCTATCCCGGGTGACGCCGGGGGTGTCCTCCACGATGGACACCCGCTTGCCGATGAGCTTGTTGAACAGCATGGACTTGCCCACATTGGGGCGGCCCACGATGGCGACAATGGGCTTGGCCATTCGATTATGACCTCCTTCTATCGTTGCTTCTTCGCCGCCTTCGGCGGCAGGAAAGAGATTTTCTTATCTTGGTTTTGTGGGTTCCCGCACCCACGGGCGGGTTACTTTTCTCACGCGAGAAAAGTAACCAAAAGCGCGCCGGGGACACCCCGGTCCCCGATATTTTGTCTGATTAGTCTTTATCAAATTTGGGACATCTCTGCACCGAATTAGATTTTTGTCATCTAATCTACAGAGGGTCTATCAATGGTGCCTCGGCCTCCGGCCCTGTGAAAGAGAGACATGTTTCTTTTTGTGCTTGCCGAAACAATTTTCTTAAGACGCACCTGCGGGAGTATCCAAAGAAATTCAGGACAGTTTTCATCTATGCGGGGGATTCCAAAGGGGGACAGGCGTCCCCCTTTGTGTCGTCGTGGGGGTGGGGTACATAGGGGAGGGACCCCATCGAAAGGGTCCCGCCCCTATGCGTGTTTTTGGTTACTTTTTGCACGAGCAAAAAGTAACTCAGGGTACGGGGCTGAAAGCCCCGAAAGCTATCAAATAGAATAGCAGTAACCGGGGAAGAAAAATGTTTCTCCCCCTCCCGCCCGGCGATACGCGAATCTCAGCCCATCGGTGCCATGCGTTGGCACAGGCAAAACGAAACGGGGTGTGAGGCCGAAGGCCCCGAAATCAACGCGAGAAAAACCTACTTCCTCCCCAGGACGGCGTCCAACAGATCAAATCCATCCTGCTCCACCACGGTGACGGGTACGCCCAGGGCGGCCTCCACGTCGGGGACCCGGACATCGTCCAAAAACACATCCCCGCCGTGGCGAAGCATGTTCACCGGGATCAGCAGCCGTTCCCCCAGGTCCCTGCCCTTGAGCTGGGCGATAAGGTCCCCGCCGGTGATGAGCCCGGCCACGTCGATGGTGTGGCCGAAGAAGTCGTTGACGATGGCGACGACCTGCCCCCGAACGCCCAGCTTCGCAGCGGCCTGATCCACCAGATTCTGGAGGAAGGGCCGGGCGCTGACGCCGGTGGCGATGGTAAAGGGAGTCGCCTTGACAGCCTCGTCCTCCAGGCGCAGGCCGCTCTCAAACTCGGTGATGAGGCTGCGGAGCATGCCCACGCCGTTCTCCAGCTGGACGTAGCCCTCGTAGTACTCCTCCTCCGGCAGGTCCCGGCCCGCCCGGATGTAGAACTCATCGGAACAGAAGAACATCCGGGAGCCATACTGTTCCAGGCACTTTCCGGCGAAGGCCTCCACCTGGTCGATGACGGCGGCGGCCTCCTCCCGGTCCACCGGCCGGAGCTTGGCAAGCCCCTGGCGGTACTTGGTCAGGCCCACCGGCACGATGGAGCAGCTGGCGAAGCCCCAGGCCGCCATGTCCTCCATGGTCCGCTGGAGCTGCGCCCCATCGTTGAACCCGGGACAGAGAACGATCTGGCCGTTCATGACAATGCCGGCCTGTCCAAAGCGGCGCATGAGCTCCAGGCTCTTGTCCGCGCGCTTGTTGCCCAAAAGGGTACAGCGGAGCTTAGGGTCCGTGGCGTGAACGGAGACGTTGATGGGGCTGATCCGCAGGTCGATGATCCGCTGGGCCTCCCGGTCGGAGAGATTGGTCAGGGTGATGTAGTTGCCCATGAGGAAGCTCAGTCGGGCGTCGTCGTCCTTAAAATACAGGGTTTCCCGGCAGCCCGGGGCCATCTGGTCCACAAAGCAGAACAGGCAGAAATTGCTGCATGGCCGGGGCTCGTCCATGAGATAGGTGTCGAAGTTCAGCCCCAGGTCGTCCCCCTCCTCCTTGGGAACACGGAGGGTCCGGCGGCGGCCGGCCGGGGACTCCAGCACCAGCTCCGGGTCTCCGTCGTAGCCGAAAAAGCGGTAGTCCAGCACATCCTCCACCGGGTGCCCGCCGATGGAGATGAGCTTCTCCCCTGTCCGGACACCGGCCCGCTCCGCCGGGGAGCGGCGGTCAATGGATGTGATGACGGTACTCATAGCGCCTCCTTCCAGGCATATGAGCCTGGCTAGGATTGAGTATACTGTAAATCTTCCCAGTTTTCAAGGCAAAATTCCGTGGAAAACGCCGAACCCCTCTCCAGCCCCTTGCGGCGGCTTTTCCCCGGTCCCGGTTTCTTTCATTTCCCCCTCGCTTTTTGTCGAAATCTGTGGTAGGATGGACTGCGAGGTGAGAGAATGAAAGACCAGAAGGATATTGACGCCATCATTGAGGAATTGAAGCGCCTGTACCCGGAGGCGGAGTGCTCCCTGACCTTCGACCCGGAGAAGGCCTATGAGCTGCTGTTCTCCGTGCGCCTGGCCGCCCAGTGCACCGACGCCCGGGTGAACCTGGTGACCCCGGTGCTCTACAGCCGCTTCCCCACCCTCCAGTCCCTGGCGGAGGCCAGCGAGGAGGAGGTGGGGGAGATCATCCACTCCACCGGCTTCTGGCGGGCCAAGGCGAGGGACATTGTCGCCGCCAGCCGGATGCTGCTGACGGAGTTCGGCGGGAAGGTCCCCGACAACATGGAGGACCTGCTGCGGCTCCCCGGCGTGGGGCGGAAGACTGCCAACCTGATTTTGGGGGACGTGTACGGCAAGGAGGGGTACGTCTGCGACACCCACTGCATCCGCATCACGGGCCTTCTGGGCATCACCGACGGCAGCAAGGACCCGCTGAAGGTGGAGATGCAGCTCCGAGCGTGCATCCCCCCGGAGGAGTCCAACGACTTCTGCCACCGGATGGTCCTCCACGGCCGGGCGGTGTGCGTAGCCCGGCGTCCGGACTGCGAGCACTGCACCCTCCGTCTTTGGTGCGACCACGGCTCCGCCGCCGGCCGGGAGGCCGCTCAATAGATGTCTCTGACTCTCTTTTTGTGTCCCGCCTTCTCTCGAAGGCGGGACACATTTTTTCCCTGGGCCTCATATACTGAAGAGAAAACGGAAGGGAGAGACAGCGGGTATGTCATCCAACAATCCTCTGGATATCCAGCGGCTCCTCCGCGACAAGGAGGCGCTGAAGACGGTGGCCCAGTCCCAGGAGGCCAAGGCCCTGGCCGGTATGCTGACCCAGGGCAGGGACCAGGCCTCCCTGCGGCGGATCGCCGAGGACGCCGCCCGGGGGGACACCCAGGAGCTCAGCGCCCTGGTCCGGTCCATCGCCAGCAGCCCCGGCGGCGCCCAGCTCCTGCGGCAGCTCAGCCGAAGCATCGACAAGAAGTAACAAACTTTCAGGCGGAGAGGAGGCGGGGGCCTTGAGCGAATTCGAGGATAAATTGAACGCCATATTGTCCAACCCGGACGCCATGGCCCAGGTCATGAACCTGGCCCAGTCCCTGGACCTGGGCGGCGGAAGCGGCGGCAGTCAGGGGACGGCCCAGAACGCCCCGCCGCCTCCCTCCTCTCCCCCGGCCGCCGCGGGAAGCGGAGGAGACGCCCTGGGCGGGCTGGCGGGTCTGGGGGACCTGCTGGGGCAGATCGATCCCAAGACCATCCAGCGGCTGCTGCCCCTGATGGGGGAGCTGGCGGGGGGCGGCGGAAACGACGAGCGGATGCAGCTGCTCTACGCCCTGCGTCCTTTTCTGAAACCGGAGCGCCGGGACAAGGTGGAGCGGGCGGCAAAGGCCGCCCGGCTCCTCCATCTGGGCAAAAGGTTTTTGACCACCATGGGGGGGCCCAATGTATAACCGGTATGTACGCAACGATGACGGCGTCTATGAGCGCATCCCTACTTCGGAGCGGGAAATGCCCCCCGATCCGCCTCCCCAGCGGGAGGCCGGCGGCGGGCCGGAGCCGCCCCGCGACCCGCCCCGGGAGGACTGGGAACCACCCCATCGGGACCAGTCAAGGGAGACGGCGGGGGACCGGTCCCGGGACTGGGGACCCCGGCGGGAGGACCCGCCGCCGGGCCGGGAGAAGCAGGGCCTCCTCTCCGGCCTGCTGGGCAAGCTGAAGCTGGACGGGATCGACAGCGGCGACCTGCTGCTTTTGGCCATCCTCTTTCTCCTGTTCCAGGAGGGGGAGGACGAGGAGCTGCTCATCGCCCTGGGGCTGTTGCTGATCCTGTGACGGGCATTGGATCAAGAGCCAGGAGGGCCGGGAAGCTTGCGCTTCCCGGCCCTCCTGGTTTTCTGGCAGTCTTTCGAAGCGGCCATTTCATAGCCGCAGGCCCTTGATGTCCTTCACCCGGGACAGGATGATGTTGCAGCCGCAGCTTGTCACCCCGGGCAGCGGGTCGATGACCTCCCGGAGCAGGGCCTCCATCTCCTCCTGGGAGGAGGCCACCGCGTGGACGTGGAGCTTGTTTTTGCCGGTCACCCGGTAAACCTGGGTCACCGTCTCGTTGCCCGACAGAATCGCCGTCACCTCCGCCAGGGTCTCCGGCAGGGTCTCGATCTCGAAGTAGCAGGACACTGCGCCGCTGATCCTCTGGGGGTTGATGACAGTGGTATACTCCTCGATGACCCCCCGCCGCTCCAGGGCCTGGACCCGGGCCTTCACCGCCACCCGGGAGATCCCCACCGCCTTGCCGATGTCGGAGTAGGACATCCGGGCGTTCTCAATCAGCAGCCGGACGATCCTCTGATCCAGCTCGTCCAGTCCGTCCAGGAACATGGACCCTCCCCCCTTCTTTGATTCTGGTTTTTTATTATAGGTCCCATACGCCAAAATGTAAATACGGAATTGACTTTCGCCGGACAGATCTGTATAATGCTTTCGAATCGTAATACTTAACTTTCGTTTTGGATGTGAAAGCATGAACAAAGATCTGACCCAGGGGCCGGTGATCCGGTCCATGCTGCGCTTCGCCGTCCCCATGATCCTGGGGAACCTGCTGCAGCAGTGCTACAACATCGCCGACACGCTGATCGTCAGCTGGTATCTGGGCCCCGACGCCCTGGCGGCAGTGGGCTCGTCCTTCACCCTGATGACCTTCCTCACCTCCATCCTGCTGGGGCTGTGCATGGGCAGCGGCGCGGTCTTCTCCATCCGCTTCGGCCGGCGGGACGAGGCGGGGCTGCGGGAGAGCGCCCGGGCCTCCTTCGTCCTCATTGCCGGGCTGACCGTGGCGCTGAACCTGGCCGCCTTCCTCTGCCTGGACGGCATCCGCTTGTTTCTCCGGGTCTCCGACGGAGCCATCTGGGCGCTGATGCGGGAGTACCTGGCGGTGATCTTCTGGGGCATCGCCGCCACCTTCTTGTACAACTACTTCGCCTGCTACCTGCGGGCCATCGGGGACTCGGTGACGCCCCTGCTCTTCCTGGCGGTCTCCGCAGTGTTGAACATCGCCCTGGACCTGTGGTTTGTCCTGGGACTGGGCCGGGGGGTGGCCGGCGCGGCGGAGGCCACGGTGATCTCCCAGTACGTCTCCGGCCTGGGACTGGGGGCCGTCGCTCTGGTCCGCTGCCCTGTCCTCCGGCCTCGGCGGGGGGACGGCCCTGTCCGCTGGGCCAGGGTCCGGGAGATCGCCAGCTTCTCCCTCCTCACCTGCGTCCAGCAGTCGGTGATGAACCTGGGCATCCTCATGGTCCAGGGTCTGGTCAACAGCTTCGGGGACACGGTGATGGCGGCCTTCGCCGCGGCGGTGAAGATCGACGCCTTCGCCTACATGCCGGTCCAGGACTTCGGCAACGCCTTCTCCACCTTCATCGCCCAGAACTACGGCGCGGGGAAGCGGGACCGCATCCGGGCCGGGCTGCGGGGGGCGGTCCTTACGGCCACCGTGTTCTCCCTGGCGGTGTCGGCCCTGGTGTGGATCTTCGCGCCCCAGCTCATGGCGCTGTTCGTGGAGGCGGAGGAGACCGCCATCATCCGGGAGGGCGTCCGCTACCTGCGGATCGAGGGGGCCTTCTACTGCGGGATCGGGCTGCTGTTCCTGCTCTACGGCCTGTACCGGGCCCTGGGTCGGCCTGGGATGAGCGTGGCGCTCACCGTCATCTCCCTAGGCGCCCGGGTGGTCCTGGCCTACCTCCTCTCCGCCGTGCCGGCCTTCGGCGTGGCGGGCATCTGGTGGTCGGTGCCCATCGGCTGGTTCCTGGCGGACCTGACCGGCGTCCTCTACTATCTGAAAAGAAAGCAGAGGCTGCTCCCTGACCAAATTTCAGAGAGCTCTGAAAAAATGGTTTCGTCTCCACGATAAATTCACAATTGCGTGGTATACTCCGGCATGGTGATTGCGTATGAAAAACATTTTGATCGTGGAGGACGAGCCGGATATCCAGGAGCTGCTGTGCGCCTACCTTCAGGAGGCGGGCTACGGCACCGCTGCGGCCGGGGATGGCGTGGCGGCCCTGGACCTGTTCCAGAGCCGGGCCTTTGACCTGGTGCTGCTGGACCTGATGCTGCCGAAGATCGACGGCTTCGGGGTCTGCGAGGTGATCCGCCGCCAGTCCCAGGTCCCCATCCTCATGCTCACGGCCCTGGACGGGGAGGAGCAGCAGCTCCGGGGCTTTGGCCTGGACATCGACGACTATGTGACCAAGCCCTTCTCCATGCCCGTGCTGCTGGAGAAGATCCGGGTGATCCTCCGCCGCGGCGGTGGACCGGAGGAGGACCATCGCCTGCGCTACCGGGACCTGGTCATCGACCCGGACACCCGGGAGGCCGCGCTGGCAGGCCGTCCCCTGGACCTGACCGCCAGGGAGTTCGCGCTGCTCCACACCTTCCTGGCCGCGCCGGGGCGGGTGTTCACCCGGGAGATGCTGCTCTCCAAGCTCTGGGGCTACGACTTCTACGGGGACGAGCGGGTGGTGGACAGCCACATCAAGAACCTCCGCCGCAAGCTGGAGCGGGACTACATCGAGACCGTGAGAGGGGTGGGCTACCGTGCTGCGAAGGAAAGTCGCTGAGAGCCTGACGGCCCGGATCTTCCTCATCACCGCCATCATCCTCCTGGGGGCCGGGGCCATCACCTTCGGCCTCATCGCCTGGGCCACCCCCAGCACCTACACGGCGGTGGTCAACCGCGATCTGACGGAGCAGGTCGGCCTCCTTGCGGAGCGGCTGGCGGAGACCTCTCCGGACAGCTGCGGGGCGCTGCTGGATGAGTTTATTCTCTCCTCCGGGGCCAGCGCCATCCTGGTGGGGCCCGACGGCAGCCCTGTGGAGACCGGGTCAAGTCTGATGGTTCAGGCTGTGTATGGCGATGATACAGTGGTCTTTCAAACCTCTGAGGAGGAGTCCTCCGTCAGCTACGCGGCGGTAGAGACGGAATCGGAACAGTCCATGACGGTCACCATGTCCGAACAGACCGCCATCACCGCCGAGGTGCGGTTTTCCGGTCAGGAGGGGCTCTATACCCTCTATGTGACCCCCCGGCTGGAGGTGGAAAACCTGGCGGTGCGGGCGCTGGTCCAGATGGCCCCCTGGCTGCTGCTGGCCCTGCTGGCCTTCTCCCTGCTGTGCGCCATGATCTACTCCCGGTACATCACCCGCCCTGTGGTGCGGCTCAGCGCCATCGCGGGGAAGATGGCGGAGCTGGACTTCCACTGGTCCTGCGGGGAGACCCGGCGGGACGAGATCGGGCAGCTGGGCCGCAGCCTGGACGAGATGGCCCGGCGGCTGGACGGCGCCCTCACCGACCTGGAGACCGCCAACCAGGCCCTGCGGGGGGAGGTGGAGCGGGAGCGGGAGCTGGACCGCCAGCGGATGGCCTTCTTCTCCGCCGCCTCCCACGAGCTGAAGACCCCGGTGACCATCCTGCGGGGCCAGCTGGCCGGGATGCTGGAGGGGGTGGGGGTCTATCAGGACCGGGACAAGTACCTCCTCCGCTCCCTCCAGGTGACGGGCCGCATGGAAAACCTGATCCGGGAGATGCTGGCCATCTCCCGGATGGAGACCGGATCTGTGGCCGTCAGGAAGGAGGCCGTGGATCTGTCCGCCCTGGCGGCGGAACAGCTCAGGCTGGACGCCGGGCTGCTGGAGCAGCGGGGCCAGCGGCTGGTGTCCGATCTGACGCCGGGGATCAGCGTCACCGGAGACCCGTCCCTGCTGGGCAAAGCCGTTGGGAATCTGCTCTCCAACGCCGCTCTCTACTCCCCCGACGGCGCTGAGGTCCGGGTGTGGTGCGGCCTGCTGGAGGGCTGTCCGGCCCTGACGGTGGAGAACACCGGGGCCCACATCCGTGAGGAGGCCCTGCCCCACCTCTTCGAGCCGTTCTACCGTGAGGAGGGCTCCCGAAACCGGAGCACCGGCGGCAGCGGCTTGGGGCTCTACCTGGTCAAGGTGATTCTGGACCGCCATGGAGCGGCATGTACCATCGAGAATACGGCGGAAGGGGTCCGGGCGGTGGTGCGGTTTCCCTGTGAGTCCACCTAAAAAGCACTTGAATGGATGCGCTCGGCGCTGTAAAATGAAAACAGGTAAGGATCTGCTGATGATCGGAAGGGAGGCGTTTGACGGTGGAGGTTTTGAAAATTGTCCTCATCCTTGGGATCTCCTGGGCGGCGGTGATCTGGGGCGTGAATCTCTGCCACCAGAGGGGCACCTGGTTCCTCGCCGGCTGGAACACCATGAGAAAGGAAAAGCGGGAGACCTACAATGAAAAGGAGATGTGCCGGCTCTATGGCAGGTGCGTCGTTTTCTGCGGCGTCGGCGTCTTCCTGCTGCTCTATGGCAGCTTTTATGACCGGGACGCCGTCCTGCTCGCCGGTCTGGGGATCATCGCATTGATGGTCGTCCTATCCATCGTGGTTCCGATCATACATCCTGAGAAATACCGGAAGAGATCCTGAACAGAAGACCCGTGAGGGGGGCCGCTCCGCGCTGCGGAGCGGCCCCCTCTCATCTTCTTTATAATATTTCATCTCCACGCAAATCACACATTCCCTTCAAATCTCCTCCACATGGCCCTGGTATCCTGCACTCATCCCAAGCAGAAAGGATACCGAACGTATGGAAATCAACATCCAGCATGTCAGCATGACCTACCCCAACGGAAAGCAGGCGCTGAAGGATCTGGACCTGGACTTGAAGGCCCCCAGCCTGGTGGGCCTCCTGGGTCCCAACGGCGCGGGAAAGTCCACCCTGATGAAGCTGCTGGTGGCGGCCCTCATGCCCACGGGCGGCGCCATCCGGGTGGACGGCCAGCCCCTGGACAAGAGCGACCGGGCCCTGAAGGAGAAGCTGGGCTACCTGCCCCAGGACTTCGGGCTGTTCGACGAGCTGACCGTCAAACAGTTCCTGGACTACATGGCCGCCCTCAAGGGCGTACAGGAGCCAAAAGCCGCCATTCAGAGCGTGATCCAGGCGGTGAACCTGGAGGAGAAGGCCAGAGCGAAGATCCGCACCCTCTCCGGCGGCCAGCGCCAGCGGGTGGGCATCTCCCAGGCCCTGCTGGGGGACCCGCCCTTCCTGATCTTTGACGAGCCCACGGTGGGTCTGGACCCGGAGGAGCGCATCCACTTCCGCAACCTGTTCTCCCGCACGGCCCAGGACCGGCTGGTGCTCCTCTCCACCCACATCATCGAGGACGTGCAGTCGGTGTGCGACCGCCTCGTGGTGATCCACCACGGGCGCATCCTCTTTTCCGGCACGCCGGAGGGGCTCATCCAGTCCGCCGTGGGCCACGTGGGGACCTTCCTGGAGAAGGACGCCGCCCAGGAACGCGGGCTCCACATCACTGCCCGGGTGAACACCAGCCGGGGCGTCCGCTGCCGGGCGGTGGCGGACAAGCTCCCGGCCTACGTCCAGGCGGAGGAGCCCTCCCTGGAGGACGCCTACCTCTATCTCATCTCCCGGGAGGCGGCATGATGAAAACTCTGAAGCTGTTCCCCCTGGAGCTGGGGCGGCTGCTCCAGAGCCGCCTGACCTGGCTCATCGTTCTTCTGACGGTGCTCTCCCCCGCGGCGGGGCTGGTCCTCTACAGGCCCGCCACAGCCACCACCATGCTCTCCCTGTACCTGGCCAACCCCGCCATGGCCGGGGGCGTGATGGGGGGCGTCCTGTTCGGAGCGCTGACGGTCTATGAGCTGGACCGGGTCAGCCGCAGCCGGGCGGACGTGCTCATGGACGCGGCAGTCTCCCCGCTGACCATGGCCCTGACGCGCCTGCTGGCCCTGCTGGCGGCGGCGGTGGGAACCCTGGCCCTCACCATGCTGGCGTGGCTGCCCGTCGGCGCGGGGCTCATCGGCTCGGTGTTCAGCGGCGTGGACTACGCGCTGGCCTATGGGCTCCTGATGGGCCTGGCCCTGCCCCTGTCCATCTTAGCCGCCGGGGCCGCCTACCAGTTCACCCGGCGGGCGGACCTGTCCCTGGTGCTCTTTGCCGCCTTCGCGGCGCTGAGCCTGACGGTGTGGGCGGACGACTGGCAGCTGTGCTGGCTGAACCCCTGCGTGTGGGCCCTGTCCGACGACTTCTCCAACTTCCGCGTCTTCCGGTCTGTGGCCTGGATGCGCCTGACCTGGCTGGCGGCCCTGGCCGGGGTGTGGACGGTCTCCTACCTCTGCGTCCGGCAGTACGGCAAGGGGCTTTTCGGCTCCCTGGCCCGGGGCGTCCGGCGGGCCTACCGCCCGGCCATCGCCCTGGCGCTCCTGGCCTGCTCCGGCACCGCCTACGCCGCCCAGCCCTTTATCGACCACAGCAACCCGGACCTGACGGTGATGTCCTTCTACGAGATCCCCTACGCGGAGGGCGTCACCTTCCTCAGCCGCAGTGCCCAGGTGTTCCCGGACACCGCCGCCGGCACGGTGACGGGCCGGGCCTCCTATCGGTTTGAAAACACCTCCGGTCAGGAGCAGAGCATCTCCTTCGGCGTCAACCCCGGCTACACGATCTCCAATGTGCAGGTGGGCGGCGCGGACGTGCCCTTCACCGTCAGCGGCTACCAGGAGTACAACGAGGCCCGGCTGGAGGTGACCATCCCGGCGGAGGAGCAGGTGGAGCTGACCATGGAGTACAGCGGGTTCCCCCAGGAGAGCCTGCCCACCATGCAGGGCGGCAAGGAGCTCAGCGCCGACTACCTCTGCCTGGAGAACTCGGCCCTCTCCCCCAGAGTGATGAACGTGCTGCCCGGGGAAAACGGCTACCCCGCCGCCATTGAGATCACCCTGCCCGCCTCCATGACCGCCGTTCCCTTCGGCTCCAGCGAGGCGGAGGTCGTATCAGAGAACGACGACGGCACCAGGACCTGGCGGTACGAGGACAACGGCGCCGGCGGCATCCTCTACGCCGGGGACTATGTCCGGGAGGACATCGAGGCCGGCGGCATGACGATCCAGTTCTACTACGGCCGCAAGCACCAGGACGTCATGGAGGCCGCCGGGGCGGTGGACGCGGTGAAGGCCGTGGTGGACTACTGCACGGAGCACTACGGCAAGCTGTCCTTCGGCAGCGGCGAGACCTTGAAGCTGATCCAGAGCCGTGTGGCCGGCGGCGGCTACGCCACGGACGGGGCCAGCCTGCTGGACGAGGTGGATTTCACCGCCAACAACCTGGGCGACGCCGTCAAGGGGGGCGGGGCTGGCGAGGTGATGATCCACGAGCTGGTTCACCAGTGGTGGGGCCTGGGCAACATGTTCGACACCAGCGACTCCACCAGCCCCTGGTCGGCGGAGGGCCTGACGGTCTACACCACCTACCGCATCGTCAAGGAGCTGTACGGGGAGGCCTACGCCCAGGAGCACTATGTGGACCCGTGGCAGCAGGCGGTGGACGACTACTACCTGGATTTTTACGTGCGCTGCCCGGAGTACCTGGAGGGGCTGCCGGAGAGCGTGCGGCTGAACATCTCCAACAGCCTGTCCGGGATGCGGCAGTACTGCGAGATGCCGCTGAAGATCTTGAAGGCGGAGCAGCTGGTGGGCGGGGAGGAGGCCATGGACCAGATCCTGAACAGCCTGTTCAACCGGGAGCTGGACCCCATGTACCCCTATCTGACCTACCAGGAATTTTTGGACGCCTGCGGGCTGACGGAGGAGGATCTGAGCCTTGACTAAGATATTTCGATATGAGTGCGGGCGCCTGCTGTGGAACAAATTTTTCTTTGGCCTTATGGCGGTGCTCCTGTTCTACGGATGGCTGACGCTGAACACCGCCACGATCCTGGGGGTGGCCCACACCGCCCCCTTCTCCCCCTGGAGCTTCGGGGACTTTTTGAGCCGGCTCCTCCCCCTGCTGTGGATCGGGACGCTGTTCTTCCTGACCTTCTTCACCTCCGGCAAGGCCCGGCGGACCTCTGTCCTCACCGATGCCGCGCCGGTGTCTCCCCGGGCCTACACGATGGTCCGGTGCGCCGCCGCTCTGACGGGGACCGCGATCCTCGCCCTGGTGTGCATGGCGGAGGCCGCCCTGTTCTACGGCCTGTATTTTGGCTGGCACGACTGGGGCAGTCTCCTGCTCCCGGCGCTGGCCACCCTGGTCCCGCCCCTGGTGTTCGCCCTGGGCAGCGGCTGGCTGCTGGGGAAGCTTCGGCCCTGGCTCCTCTACCCGTGGATGGCGGCGCCGTTCGTGCTGTCGGCGCTGCCGCTGCCGGAGGCCCTGGGCCTGTGGAACGGGAGCTTTTTTACCAGCTATCCCCTGGCTCTGGGGACCTTGGACCCGGCGTTCACCATGTCCGCGGCAGCTGTCCTGGCCCAGTGCCTGGTCCTGGCGGCGGGGGTCCTGCTCCTGACGCTTCAGCCCAAACGCCGCGGTATCGAGAAGCGATAGCCTTAACTTCGTGAACAGCGCAAAGCCGACCGGCACCTTATCGGATGCCGGCCGGCTTTCCTCTACAACCTGTTCTTGTCCCCCCACTCGCACATGCCGTCCAGAATGGGGATCAGTGACCGCCCCCGCTCCGTCAGGCTGTACTCCACCTTGGGCGGGATCTGGGGGTACTCCTCCCGGTGGACCAGCTGGTCCGCCTCCAGCTCCTTCAAGGTGGCGCTGAGGGTCTTGTAGGAGATGCCGCCGATGTACTTCTTCATCTCGTTGAACCGCACCACGCCGAACTCCATCAGGGTGTAGAGAATGGTCATCTTGTATTTCCCGCTGATCAGCGACAGGGTGTAGCTGAAGCCCGTGGCACTCAGCCGCTCATCGGAGATGCACCGCTTGTTTTCGCCCATTTTTACACTCTCCTTTTAGCAAGTATCACACTCGAATGCGTATACTTGCGCCCCGGCATATGATTGATAGGATGGTACCATCAAAAGCGGCGGAAGTCAAGGCGTGGAGAAGGTCCCCCGGGCCAGGGGGAGGCCCGCCAGCTCCGCCAGCCGGGACAGGCCATAGGAGCCGATGGTGACGATGCTCTCCCCGTGGATGTAGTCCGTGGCGCTGGCGTCGAAGAGCATGTTGGCCTGGGCGGGAAACTCGTCGTCCCCCTCCCAAAAGAGGTAGCGGACGGGGATGCAGGCGAAGGCCTCCACCTGGTATCCCACGTCGCCGGTGGGAAGGGGCGTGCCGCCCATGGCCTCCAGGGCGTGGCGGAGGGCCCCGGCGTGGCCGGAGAAGGTGGCCGCCAGGGGGCGGAGGATGGCATTTTGAAAGGCGGCCTCAAACACGCTGGTGTCCCGCAGCTGGGGGAAGGTGACCCACTGGTCCCGGAACCGGGCCAGAGGGGACACATAGCCGAAGAGGGTGTAGATGTTCAGCCGGACCGTGGCGGACACCGGCCCCGGCCGGTCCAGGGAGCGGATGGCGCCGGTGGCGGCGTCCACGGCGAACTTCTCCCCGAAGTGGCGGAGGGTCAGGTCCCCGCCCTCCCGGGCCAGGCCGGGGATCAGGGCCAGCAGCCGCTCCTGGTCCATGGTCAGAAACCGGGCCTGCCAGTCCCGGCAGTTTTTCTCATAGTTGGATGTTGAAGTGTCCATTCTTCCGCTCCTTTCCCGGCTCTGTCATCCAGCCGCCGCACGGGAGCCCAGCTGCCGGAACTTCAGATCCACCTGGCCGATCAGGAGACCGGCCTCCGTGGGGCGGCCCCACTTCTCCCCGGCGGTCTCGTCCAGCAGGTACAGCTGCACCCGGACCAGCTCCTCCCGCCCGATATAAAAGGTCACCTCCCCCACTTCCCTGACGACGGCCTCCCGGATCTCCATGCTGTCTCCGGAGAGGATGGTCGTGGGCTCCAATGCCTCCTTATACGCCGCCAGCTCCGTGGGATCAAGGATGGTCCGAGGCGGCTCCGGCGGGGATGGTCTACCGTACCTTCAGGGCTTCCACTGTGGCCTGGACCTCCTCGAAGGAGACATAGCCCGGGTCCCCC